>Ga0222749_10000180_pt1 | contig 40967 bp, 27 predicted proteins | sample IncBWH2Mmetat_FD_197234 | JGI IMG/M metagenome (GOLD analysis project Ga0222749, IMG submission 197234) | Metatranscriptome of lab incubated forest soil microbial communities from Barre Woods Harvard Forest LTER site, Petersham... | ecosystem: Environmental > Terrestrial > Soil > Temperate... | reverse complement strand
TTCAAACCCCTGGCCGGCGCTTAAATTGAAGCCGCGCAGTGTCTTCAGCAGCAGGTCGTGGTCAGAGGTGAAATCCTGGTTTACCAGCAGAGAGCTGCCGAGTGAAACTACCGAGACCAGGTCCGCCGGCTGCATTTGCTTTTGCACGTAATTTTCCGCCGCGGTTGCCGAGCGGTCAATTTCATCAGGCTGCATGGAGCTAAGATCAAAAAAGAGAATGATGAGCCGGCGGTCTTTAAGAGCTGTAGCCATGTTTGCCGGAGTGGGAGTCTGAGTAGCAGGTGTATCCGTGGGCCTTACCTTGAGCGCATTCGGCTGCGAACTCAGCAATTTTGCCTGCTCAACGCTCGCCGGCGGCAGTGCGTCGGTGTTCTCTATATCAAAGGAGACGACTTGCTGCGGTTTGCCATCTTCGACAACCGAAAAGTCGCCCTGCTTCAGATCGCGCACAAGATTTCCGCTCTTGTCACGGACCGTCACATTCACAAGCACGAGATCGGTTTCGGCGTGAAAGGTGTATCCCGTGTTTTGCTGGGAGGGCAGAGAAGGGCACAGCAAAGCAACGGCCAGGAAAAGGGCCAGAGCTTTGTTCGACATCTGTATCGGTCTGGAGTGTATTGGTCTGGTTGCCATCATCATCTATCCTCTATCGTCAGAAGCGGTAGCGCGCTGAAAGTTGCATGGATCGCATGGATCCCGTGTTGGTAACCTGACCGTAGGTAAGAGATCCTACATTCGTATTAATGGATGTAAATTGCGGCGTGTTGAATACGTTGGAGGCCTGGGCGCGGAATTCAAGCACGCGCGATTCCCTCATGGGAAATGTTTTTGACAACGCCATGTTGAAGGAGACCGAGCCCGGCCCTTCGATGCTATTGCGCCTTGCATCCCCGAATTGTCCGCTGGGTGGAGTCACAAACGCCGCCGTGTTGAACCACTCGGTTACGGTGGGATTCGACAGGCTGACTGGTTGTCCGGTGACGTTGGCGCGCAACGTGCCGTTGGTGCCACGATTCACGTCGGCAAAATTGCCAACCACCCGGGGCGTGAACCAGAAACCGGAAGCGATGGACCAGTCACCACTCCACTGCCAATCGCCAAAAACGTCGCGCATCACGCCTTCTTGGTTTAGCCAGTGCTTGTCATGCCCAAAGGGAAGCTCCCAGAGATAATCGGCGCTGAAGCGGTGGCGCTGGTCGAAGCTGGAAAGACCGCGTTCCGCTGTCAGATTGTTTGGATCTTGCGCCACCACGGTGCCGCCTCCACCGATGCTGGAGGCATTATCCATGGACTTTGAGAAGGTATAGCTGCCGCCAATGGAAATTCCGTGTTGCAGGCGTTTGCGCGCGCGTACTGAGGCTGCATTCGCGGTCGAGTCGCCCACGGAAGTTTCCCACAGGAAGGGCTGAACGTTCGGATTGAGAAGTCCGGTAGAGACACGGTTCGGGGCTTCCACGATATCGAGCCGCGTGCCCTTGGTGCCGGTGTAATCAAAGTTGACGACTACCGTAGGCGTGATCTCCTGCTGCACATCCATGTTCCAGATCTGGACGTATCCCAGGCGGTAGTTCGGGTCTACAGCGTAGTTATTGGTGACCGCTCCCGGTTGCGGGGTAAAGAATCCATTCTGCAAAGTTAAAGGAGTTGTGGCTGACTCGGTATTGGTTTGAGTGAAAGAAAAAGGCGGCTGGAAGGCGAGCTGCTGAATCATGCTGGCATAAGCACCTGTGTTGTAGTTGATGCCATAGCCGGCGCGCACTACCGTGTGCGCGGATGCCTTCCAGGCAATCCCAACACGCGGAGCAAAATTGTTACGGTCTGGACGGACCAGAGAATTAGGAAGACCTGGATGCCCGGCAATCACCGGCAGCACCGTAACCAGGCCGGGCGTGAATATCAAATTGACGATTTGGTTATGCAGCTCGGAGTAAGGCGAAATATATTCGTAGCGCAGGCCGAGATTAAAACTTAGATTGCCGGTTGCCCGCCATTCATCCTGTATGAACAGGTCCCAGGAATTTCCGCGGAACTGATAATTGTTCGTCCCAAACTGTGCCGAAGTCTGCTGCGGTAAGCCGAGCAGAAAGTCGGCAAAATCGAAACCGGTACCAGGGCAAACGCCGTTCACAGGTTTTACAGGCTGGCCTTGCGCATCTTTGCATCCTGTAGCAGGTACAGTCTGCGCAGTGTTGAAACCGGAGAAGATGAAGCTTCCGCGGGCGTTGCTGTCAGTTTTAGTGTTGAGCTGGATCCAGCGGATGTCTCCGCCCCATCGCAAAGTATGCTTGCCGTGGGGCCAAATCATGAAGTCAGAGAGGGAGTATGTCTGGTCGCGGCGCAACAGGGGTCTTACGTCTGAAATCCCAGCGAAGTTCGTGAAAGAAATGCCGGGAACTCCCCAATCGAATGGATTCTGGGAAACGCCGTTGATCCCCAAATTGCCGGCGATGTTTTGCGAGGAGGCGTAAAGATTATGAGTGGTGGTACGGTTTTGGTTGAAATTGAAGCGTAGGATGTTGTTAATTTTGCCCAGACTCTGTGTATAACCCGCGTTCGCATTTATGCCGCGCGTTGTGGTGTGACCACCAATGCCGGGAAAAACATTCACGAGTACGTTATCGCGGTTGCTGTAACCCAGTCCAAAGTTAATACTGTTGCGGGCAAAACGCCCACCCCTGCCTCCTCTATCACCGCCAGTTGCGTTTCTGTTTCCAGCGCCGTTGCGCCGAGGGGTTGGCGGCGCTCCCAGCATGTGGTTGATGCGTATATTGAAATCATTGCCGCTGTTGGTGTACGAGGTGATGCGATGAAAATTCTGTACATCGCCCGGTAGGTTGGGCAGCGGGATGAAAGCCAGCAATCCTGCAGCGGCAGAGTTAATGCGATTCGTGGGAATCGTGTTATTCGGGAAAGGCGTGGCGGTGGTGGGATCGAAGATCTGCACCGGCAATCCCGCGTTTGAGCGGCTGCGAATGGTTGCGCTGGAAAAGTCGCCGTTGCGCTCGGCCAGCGTGGGCACGGTGGCAAACTGGTCAAAAGGATTTTGGCCCACATTGCCGGTGTAATTAAGGAAGTAAAAAGTCTTGTCGCCACCCTTATAGATTTTGGGAATATTCAGAGGCCCGCCGAGGTTTCCTCCAAAGCGATTTTGAAAATAATTTGGTTTGGAGCCGGGTTGGCCGCTGAGTGAATAGGGAGCAGCGTTGAAGACCGAATCGCCGATGCTGTAATAAAGCGAGCCATGCGGCCGGTTGATGTTGAATCGTCCGCGGCCGCTGCCGAATCCGCCTCCACCAAAGCCTCCACCTCCGCCACCGAATCCACCACCACCAAATCCGCCGCCACCGAAGAAGCCTCCTCCGCCTCCGGGCCCGCCCTGCTGGTCACGAAACTCCTGTATTCTCTGCTGAAGCTCATCCGTGCTCATCCCCGCCAGACTGGAATTTTCGGTCGTTCCGGAAACTGCCACCGACTCGGTTGCTGTACTGGCTGCAGTTCCAAGTGTGGGCATGCCGGCCGGCGTTGCTGGATCGTCCGTCGCACTGGTTGATGATGAATCGCTTCCGCCTTCTCCCTGCATCACAGAAAGACTCTGGAATCCGCCGCGGCCTCCCTGGGCTCCCATCTGCTGCATTAATTGCTGGCGGGGGTCTTGTCCCTGGGCGCGAGACATCAGAACCATCTCCAAATCCGCTTTCGCGGTGCGGTTGGCTGCGTTGATTGTTACCCTGGCGAAGGTAGGAGCAAAAGCTGCCATTTGGGTGCGCACAAAATATTCGCCGTCTTCGGAAACTTGAAGCGAATAGCTGCCATCCAGGTCTGTCCATGTAACCGCTGATCGTTGACGGGTCTGAGGATTGATAGCTGTTACAGCGACTCCGGGAATCGGCATGTTGCCCGACTTCACAGTGCCATGGATGGTGCCACCTTTAGTAGCTGGTGTAGCGGTTGGTGAGGAATCCTGTGCTGAAAGCAAAGTGCCCAGCATCAAAACCACAACTATACAAAGTTGCGCCGGTCTGCACACGCGCAGAAATCTGGATAGACCAAATCTAAAGAGGGGTCTTCTCATCAGTGAATGTCTCGATTCGCAGCCCGCAAGGATAATACTTCACAATTTAGACGATTTCTCTTCCGCTACGATTACTTCGTGTTGAGCTGCAGAACATTCAAACATCGCGTAAGCTCTTGTCGGGTAAAGAGATGGTCAACAAGAGTAAATTTTTGTAAAGGCTGAAAGGCTACGCTTGACAAGCTTTCTGTCGAGGTCTCATGCTGATTTGAGTGCAACCTGATTTGCGGCTAACGTTGTGCTGTGGTGATTGTCAAAATGAAATGTCACGTGCGCGAAGCCGATTGCGTCTTACAACCTGGAGCAAAAGCTATCATGTCTAAAATTGTGACTAAGAATGACTGAGAATGCATAAAACGATCAAAACGTTTATTTCATTAAGTGTTGGTTCCTTCATTTGCTTTGCCTGGATAGGTTGCAACAGCGTTTCCACACAACAAAAGGCCAGCGCAGCGACCACCCGGCCGGTTTCTGTCACGGTCGCCAAAGCTGGCCGGCAGGATTTGCCGGTTTATCTGACCGGTCTTGGTTCTGTTACGGCCTCCAACACCGTCAGCATCAAAAGCCGCGTGGATGGGCAACTGGTTACAGTTGCTTTCAAAGAAGGACAGCAGGTCAGAAAGGGAGACTTGCTGGCGGTGATTGATCCGCGCCCATTTGAAGTGCAACTCAGCCAGGCCCAGGCGCAATTGTTCAAAGACCAGGCCCAGCTCCACGACGCCAAATTAAATCTCGACCGCTTTACCGGGCTGGTACCTGCGGGAATCATCTCGCAACAACAGTTGGATACGCAACACGCCCTGGTGGACCAACTGGAAGGGGCGGTTCGTTCCGATCAGGCGCAGATTGATAACGTCAAGCTGCAACTTATCTACTGTCATATCATCGCGCCCATAAGCGGCCGCATTGGTTTGCGGCTGGTTGATTCGGGGAACATGGTGCACGCCTCTGATCCCAATGCTCTGCTGGTTATCACGCAGGTCGAGCCGATTGCGGTTCTGTTTACCTTGCCGGAAGATAATCTTCCCGCAGTGGCCCAGCACCTGAAGCAAGCGCCGCTGCAGGTAGAAGCCTACAGCCGCGACGACCAAACCAAGCTGGCCACAGGAACTTTGCTGACTATTGATAATGAGATTGATCCCGCCACCGGCACAGGCCGCCTCAAAGCCATGTTCGATAACAAAGATGGCTCCCTGTGGCCCAATCAATTCGTGAACGTCCAATTGCTTTTAGAGGTGCGCAAGAACAGCACAGTTGTCCCTAACGTTGCCGTTCAGCATGGTCCGCAGGGAACGTTTGTGTATGTGGTCAAGACCGAGAGTCAGACGGCGGAAATGCGGAGCGTTTCCGTCGGCCTCACACAGGGCAACCTGGCCGCGATTACAAACGGTCTTGCACCCGGAGAGTTGGTCGTCACCGACGGACAGGACAAGCTGCAAAATAACAGCAAGGTTGATTATCAGATGGGCGGCGGTGGTCCAAAGGGCAAGAGCGGCGCTGGATCCCAATCTGGAACACCGCAATCAGGCGCACGAACGTCGCGAATAGCAGACTCGGGAACTCCGGCGTCATCATGACTCCATCACGATTATTTATTTTGCGGCCGGTGGCCACGTCATTGCTGACGATTGGCCTGCTGCTGGTGGGCATTGTTGCCTATCAACAGTTGCCGGTTTCGGCCTTGCCTGAAGTGGATTATCCGACCATCCAGGTGATGACTTTTTATCCGGGAGCTGACCCGGACGTCATGACGTCCTCGGTGACCGCGCCTCTCGAACGCCAGTTCGGACAGGTCCCCGGACTCAGCCAGATGACCTCCACGAGTTCGTTTGGCAGCTCGATCATCACGCTGCAATTCAATCTTGACCAGAACATTGATGTAGCTGAGCAGGAAGTGCAGGCCGCCATCAATAGCGGAAGTACGTATCTGCCGCGCGACCTGCCTAACCCGCCCATTTACAGCAAAGTGAACCCGGCAGATGCGCCTATCATTACGCTGGGACTTACATCGGACACACTGGCCCTATCAAAAGTAGAAGATCTGGCCGATACGCAACTGGCACAGAAGATTTCGCAGTTGCCCGGTGTTGGACTGGTCTCAATCAGCGGCGGTCAAAAACCTGCCGTTCGTATTCAAGCCAATCCAACGGCACTCGCTTCCTATGGTTTAAGTCTGGAAGACCTGCGTACGGCCTTGGGGCAGGCAAACGTTGACCAGGCCAAGGGAGTGCTGGAGGGGCCACGGCAGTCCTACACCATTGGGGCCAACGATCAACTGCTTTCGAGCGAGCAGTACCGGCCCATCATTATTGCGTACAAAAACGGGGCGCCGGTGCGTCTCTCAGACGTGGCCACCGTGATTGATAGCGCGGAAAACGTCAAGCAGGCTGCATGGATGAACCTGGCCCCGGCGGTCATCATGAATATCCAGCGCCAGCCCGGGGCCAACATCATCACCGTGGTGGATAAGATCAAGAAGCTGCTGCCACAACTTCAGGGAACTTTGCCTTCTTCGGTCAAGGTTGCCATTCTCACGGACCGTACCCAGACCATCCGTGCCTCGGTGCAGGACGTGCAGTTCGAGCTGATGCTTACCATTGCGCTGGTGGTGATGGTGATCTTTCTCTTCCTGAGAAATGTTGCGGCAACGGTCATCCCTGGTGTGGCTGTGCCTCTTTCCATTGTGGGAACGTTCGGGATAATGTATCTGCTGGGCTACAGCCTCAACAATCTGACTCTGATGGCGCTTACCATCTCCACTGGATTTGTTGTGGATGATGCCATCGTCATGATCGAGAACATCAACCGCTTTCTCGAACAAGGCGACTCACCCCTGGAGGCCGCACTCAAAGGGTCAGGACAGATTGGCTTCACCATCATTTCTCTTACCGTCTCGCTCATTGCTGTGCTCATTCCGTTGCTCTTCATCGGAGACATCGTGGGCCGGCTGTTCCGTGAATTTGCCGTAACCCTGGCGGTGACCATCCTGGTTTCGGCGGCGATCTCGCTAAGCCTGACGCCGATGATGTGCGCCAAACTGCTGAAGGCCAAGGGCAGCAACGCGCACGGACGCTTCTACGAGACCTCCGAAAATTTCTATCAAGGCGTGGTTGCTTTTTATGGACGCACGCTCAAGTGGGTCCTTGAGCATCAAACTGCGACCTTGCTGGTCACTGTGGGAACGCTTGTGTTGACCTTGCTTCTTTATACCGCCGTGCCCAAGGGGTTCTTTCCCGTGCAGGATACAGGTTTCATTTTAGGAATCTCAGAGGCTCCTGCAAGCGTTTCTTTTGACGCCCTGGCACAACGCCAGAAGGCGCTGGCAGCCGTGATTCTGCAAGACCCGGATGTCGAGAGCCTCTCTTCTTTTATAGGCATTGACGGCACCAATACCACGCCCAACAGCGGCCGCATTCAGATTAATCTAAAACCTCGCAACGTGCGCAGTACCACTGCTTCGGATATTATCCGCAGACTTCAGCCCGCGCTTGCCCAGGTGCAGGGAATCGCCCTCTACATGCAGCCGGTGCAGGACCTGACGGTCGAAGATCGCGTCAGCCGGACGCAATACCAATACTCTATCGAAGACGCCGACCCGCAGGAGCTGGCGCAGTGGGCGCCGAAGTTGCTTGCCAAGTTACAAGGCCTGCCGGAGCTGCGCGATGTTGCCAGCGACCAGCAGAACGATGGCTTGCGAGCTGAATTGACGATTGACCGGGATACGGCTTCGCGTCTGGGCATTTTGCCGCAGGCGATTGATGACACGCTGTATGACGCCTTCGGCCAGCGGCTGGTTTCAACCATCTATACCCAGTTGAACCAGTATCACGTAGTGCTGGAGGCGGCGCCCGACTTTAAGCAAGATCCGGATGCGTTGAGGAACATCTACGTGAAGTCAAGCAATGGCACGCAAGTGCCGCTTTCGGCCTTTACCACTTTGCAGACTTCCAACGCGCCACTCTCGATTAACCATCAGGGACAGTTTCCGGTAGTGACGCTTTCCTTTAATCTCGCGCCCAACGTTTCACTCGGTGCAGCCACGAAAGCCATTGACCAGGCGGAGCAGGAGATCCTCTTGCCCACAAGCGTGCATTCCAGCTTCCAGGGGACGGCGGCGGCCTTCCGCAATTCGCTCGCTTCGGAGCCTTTGCTGATTCTTGCGGCGATCATCACGGTCTACATTGTGCTGGGCGTGCTGTATGAAAGCTATATTCATCCCGTCACCATTCTTTCTACGTTGCCCTCGGCGGGCGTGGGCGCCATCGTGGCCCTTCTGCTGACGGGCTATGACCTGGGTGTGGTGGCGCTGATAGGAATCATCCTGCTGATTGGCATCGTAATGAAGAACGCCATCATGATGATTGATTTTGCCCTCGAGGCCGAGCGCGTGGAAGGAAAGCCGCCCGGAGAGGCGATCTATCAAGCTTGTCTGTTGCGTTTCCGGCCCATCCTGATGACTACCATGACCGCTTTGCTCGGCGGTCTGCCGCTTGCCCTCGGCGCCGGGACCGGCTCGGAGCTACGCCGTCCGCTGGGCATTACCATTGTGGGCGGCCTTCTGTTGAGCCAAATGCTCACGCTTTATACGACTCCGGTGGTTTACCTCTGGTTCGACCGGCTCTCCCGAAGATTTGAGCGCATACGAATCGGCAATACCATTGAGGAACCCGCATCGGCGGATTAGGCCATGAATATTTCAGCGCCATTCATCAAGCGTCCTATCGGAACATCGCTTTTGGCGACAGGCCTGCTACTTTCAGGAGCGCTGGCGTTTAATTTTCTTCCGGTTTCACCCCTTCCCCAAGTAGAGAGTCCTGTGATTCAGGTTTCAGCAGGATTGCCGGGAGCGAGTCCGGAAACCATGGCCTCAGCCGTAGCCACGCCGCTGGAACGCCAGTTTGGACGCATCGCTGGGGTCACGCAGATGACCTCGACCAGCCAGTTCGGCTCTACCAACATTACGTTGACCTTCGATCTAAATCGAAACATTGATGCCGCCGGCCGCGATGTGCAGGCCGCCATCAACGCGGCCCGTGGCCAGTTGCCGGCCAACCTTCCCAATAATCCTTCCTACCGCAAGGTTAACCCTGCCGACTCTCCCATCATGATCCTGTCTTTAACATCGGACACGTTCACACTACCTCGTATTTATGACGATGCCGATTCCATTCTGGCGCAGAAGCTTTCGCAGGTGAATGGCGTGGGTCAGGTGAGTGTCAGTGGCGGAGCGCGTCCGGCGGTGCGTGCTGAGTTGAATCCCACTCTGTTGAGCAAGCTGGGTGTGGGCATTGACCAGGTCCGTATCGCGCTGGGGTTGGCCAATGCCAATCGTCCCAAGGGAGAGGTGAGCAACGCAATCAACGCATGGACCCTCAACGATACCGACCAGCTTTTTCAGGCGGAACAGTACCGTTCGCTCGTCGTTGCCACTGACAAAAGTGGAGGCATAGTGCGTCTGGGCGATGTGGCCGATGTGCAGGACTCGGTGGAAGATACGCGCAATATCGGTCTGGCCAACGGCAAACCCGCAGTGCTGATGATTATTTTCCGCCAACCAGGCGCAAACATCATTGAAACCGTGGACCGGGTGCGCAATCTGCTGCCGCAGCTCCAGGCTTCGATTCCACCCTCCATCAAACTGGAGATCATCCTGGACCGCACTACGACCATCCGGGCTTCGGTGCGAGATACTGAGATCACACTGGTGATTTCCATCATTCTTGTGATTCTGGTGGTGTTTGCATTTTTGCGCACCACTCGGGCGACGGTGATTCCGAGTGTTGCCGTACCGCTTTCGCTCGTGGGCACGTTCGCCATCATGTACCTGCTGGGCTACAGCCTCGATAACCTTTCGCTGATGGCGCTGGCCATCTCCACCGGTTTTGTTGTGGATGACGCCATCGTCGTCCTGGAAAACATTACCCGCTATCTGGAAAAGGGAATGACGCCGGTGCAGGCAGCTTTTCAAGGAGCAAGCGAGATTGGCTTTACGGTGCTCTCCATGAGCACATCCCTGGTGGCTGTTTTTATTCCTATTCTGCTGATGAGTGGCCTGGTGGGACGCCTGTTTCGCGAATTTGCGGTGACCCTGAGCATCGCTATTGCAGTCTCGCTGCTGGTTTCGCTGACCACGACGCCGACCATGTGCGCTAAGTTTCTTCGGCCTTTTGATAAAGACAGAAAAGAGAAGCACAATTGGATCTACCGCCTGAGTGAATGGATCTTTGACCAGGCTCTCGGCGGCTACAAACATAGCTTGCAGTGGGTGTTGCGGCACCAACTGCTGATTCTATTGGTCACGATCACGACTGCAGGTCTCAGTGTTTATCTGTACACAAAAGTGCCCACCGGTTTCTTCCCACAACAGGATACGGGCAGGATTGTCGGCTCCGTGCAGGCGGCCCAGGACATTTCTTTCCCCGCTATGCGGGAAAAGATGCTGCGGCTCACCAACCTGGCGCGCCAAGACCCGGCGGTTGATACGCTAGTGGGATTTGCCGGGGGAGGCTCAACCAATACCGGCCGCATCTTTATTACTCTGAAACCGCTGGCCGAACGCAAGATCCCGGTTGACCAGGTCATGAACCGTTTGCGTGGAAAGCTGGCTGTAGTTCCAGGGGCCACGCTCTTCATGCAACCAGCCCAGGACCTGCAGATTGGGGGACGCCAGAGTAGCGCACAGTTTCAATACACGCTGCAAAGCGAGAACCTCAACGACCTTAATACCTGGGCGCCACGCCTGCTGCAGAAATTGCGGTCGCTTCGCGAACTCGTGGATGTTAACACCGACCAGCAGGACCGCGGATTAGAGGCTCGTGTTGTCATTGATCGCGACACCGCAGCCAGGCTTGGGGTGAACCCGCAGGATATTGACAGTACACTCTACGATGCCTTTGGCCAGCGCCAGGTTTCTACCATGTACCGGCAACTCAACCAGTATCACGTGGTTATGGAAGTGGCCCCGGAATTCAAGCAGAGCGCGGAGGCGCTGCAAAACATTTATGTGCGTTCTTCCAATGGGAACCAGGTCCCGCTGGCGGCCTTTGCCCATTTTGAATCTTTGACCATTTCGATTGCCGTCAATCACCAGGGCCAATTTCCTGCAGCCACAATCTCATTTAATCTGGCCCCCGGCGTCACGCTTGGCCAGGCGACTCAAGCCATTGAGAGTGTCGAACGCTCTATCGGGTTTCCCGCAACCATTCAAGCCAGCTTTGCCGGGACCGCCGCTGCATTTAAGGATTCGCTTTCCAGCCAGCCCGTGCTTATCCTGGCGGCCCTGATGACCGTGTATCTCGTGTTGGGGATCCTGTATGAGAGCTACATTCACCCCATCACGATTCTTTCAACCCTGCCTTCTGCCGGCGTGGGTGCTCTGCTGGCCCTGCTGATTACTCACACCGAGCTCAACATCATCGCCCTGATCGGCATACTCCTGCTGATTGGGATTGTGAAGAAAAACGCGATCATGATGATTGATTTCGCGCTCGATGCCGAGCGCCGCGAAAAAAAGTCACCTGCAGATGCAATTTACGAGGCGTGTGTTCTTCGCTTTCGTCCTATTATGATGACCACCATGGCGGCCATGCTGGGCGGCCTGCCGCTGGCCTTGGGCACGGGCACCGGCTCTGAGCTGCGGCGTCCCCTGGGAATCACGATTGTGGGCGGGCTGATTGTCAGTCAGATGCTGACCCTCTTTACCACTCCCGTGGTCTATGTCTACCTCGACAGGCTGCGGCTATGGATCAACCGCCACCGCGGCGTGCGCCTTCAAGAAATAAGTACTGAAAAGGGAAGTACGCCAACTTCTCCAAGGCCGAGTCCGGCAAGTTAAGCGCGTAATCGGCATTTCACTAGGAGTTGAACAGGTAGGATCTCCCAAGCGGCCATTCACCCTGGGACGATCACGGCGAAGCCGCTTGGGATATAACTTGCTCTCAATCTTCTCACAATCAGGCATTCAAAGCCAGGTTACTATCGTAACCGTTTCCCAAAACAGACTTCTCCCAAAATGGGACTTTCATCGCGCAGAATGTGACTATCGTCACATAACAGGTTTACTGTTGTGCGGTTAAGATAGTGTTATGAGTTTAGAGAAGAACATGAATTTTTTCGAAACTGGCCCTCACCTGCCTTTTCAGGACATCAACGAAACTGGCCCTATATTCGGGGAACACATCCGAGACGGCAAGAACCAGGAAGATATGGCCGAGCATAAATTTACTCATTCCGCCTCAACATTGCTTGCCATCCTCGAAGCGGAATTGGAGTTTCTTGAAAAAGGCGGCTACCACCAATTGGCGCCCAAGTGGTATGCGTCGTTAATATTCGAAGAGGGGCCACATTGTGCGCAATTGGCCGAATACGAAGATTGCCAGAAGTGTCCATTGATCCAATTCGTACCTTTGGAAGACCGGCTTAAGCCGAGCCCTTGCCGCTATATTGTCTTAACCGCCAATGGCCAGACGCTTGAGTCACTCTACCGGACAGCGACCCAGAAGGAGATACAGGAGGTCGTGCGGAAATGGTTGATAGGTCAAATTCATGACCTGCGGAGATCTCTTGAAGAGGTGGGAACAGACAGTTTTGAAGTTCAGTCGTCTCACATTATGGAGAGTACAGCACGGGAGGTCAGGGTTTAACCTGACTTATTTGGCGCCAGCGAACAACAGTACCGTTTAAGCTCTTGAAAATGAACAACTCTACTCCGTCGAAGGCCAGGCAGGGTTTTCGCAAAATGGCCATCCACCTGGGAACGACTAAGCTGCTTGGGATGTAACTCGCACTTTCTTTGTCACAACCAGGCATTCCAAGCCTAGTTACTATAGTAACCATTCCCAAAATAAACCACTCCCACAATGGGAATTTAATCGTGCGGGAATGCATCTATAGTCATACGAGATTTGCTGTTATGCCGTTAAGATAGTGCCATGAGTTTGGAGGGGAAGATGAATTCTTTCGAACCTGGTCCTCAGTTGATTTTTCGTAACGTAAGCGAGCTCGATCCAGCTCCAGCGACTGAGATGCAGCCTTCAACACGTCGCGAAGCGGTCGTTCTTTCTCTACCGCAGCGGGTCCCGCTTGCCGCGGAAATTGCAAAAGCTTTGGGTATCCCCCCGGATGTCTTCGTGGTGCAAGCGCTGGGAGTTTGTGGTCTAAGGGAGTCCGCTATCATTGGTCTCCTGAAGCAACTAGAAGAGAGCCATCCAGACCTGCGGGTGCTGGAGATCAACAAGCGAACCAGAATAGGGAAGTGGCTGAATGGTTCGGTCACAGAAGCAATGTTTCAAAGAACAGGATGGCCGGTGCTTGTTCTTGGCCCCCATTCCTTCGAGACCGATATCCTACAAATTGGAGTCCGAAATGTATTGTGTGCCACTGACCGGTCCGCGGCCTCAGTCCATGCCTTGCAGCACGCGTTCAGGATCGCGAAAGACCACGAGGCGAAGCTGTTTGTCTTGCAAGTTGAATCAGAGTCGGGCGAAGGCGCAACCTGTGAATATGATGTTGCTTTAGAAGGACTGCGTGATTGGCTGCGCGTCAAGGCCGTGGGACAAGAAGAACAGGCATCAAGAAGAATAGGGTGTGTGGTGAGATTCGGTCAGCCAGAGCAGAAAATACTTGAAACTGCCGCCGAACTCCGCAGTGACATGATCATCATGGGAGCGCGCGGGCTCGGAGCCAATCCGCATAAGCCAGGCCATTTTGTCGGCGGTACCGCGTACGAGGTGGCCTGCTCATCCTATTGCCCGGTACTAGTCGTTCCCGAGCCTGTGAAAACCGAGGAGGGAAGCTCTATCCGAATTACATCAGGCATGATGCAACATGCGCCCCAGGCGACAGGAGTGCGCGCGTCTCGAAGGTAAATCTACGTATCTCAGGCATCGCCATTCGTAAGGCAGTGTGAAGATACAGCGATTTTCCCATCAATCTTTTTTTCTCGTCCCATCAATCTTTTTCAAGTGGAAGGGCTTCACTTGTTTGGCTATTTCTTCGTCCGACAAGAATCTTCCTGCCTGGTTGTCAAATGTGCGCACTGGCAGCTCACACACCCAGCTGCCCTTCAGCACGCAGGCGTTGCTGGTCTGCTTCCGAATAAACAATCACCTTGCGTGGGTTCACAAACAGCCAGGCTAATGACGCGATGAAGAACATAGCGGCGTAATAATACAAAGTCGCCTTCCAACTGGGATGGCCGGCTGTGCCGGCCCAGACCGCCATCCAGGCCACAATCGGTGGGCTCACAACCTGGCCGAGGTTGCCCAGCGAGTTCATCACCCCGGCAACGGTGCCGGAGTAACGATGGCCAACGTCAATCGTTGTTGCCCAGCTTGAGGCAAGGCCGAAATCCTTAATAAAAGAAGAAAGACAAAGTGCCACGTAGGCGAGCGCGACATGTTTGGCTGTGGCCAGGATGGTTAGCAGCAATAACGCTCCTGCTACGCCATAGGAGACCACGCCTAGCAGTGTGCGTCCCCAGCGCCTTCCCCATAGGCGGACTTGCCGGTCGGTGAGAAAACCACCGAGAAGACATGAGATGCCGCCAAAGAAGAGCGGTCCGCCCGAGGCCAACACCAACGAAAGACCTGAAAGGTGCAGATCTTTCTTCAAATAAGGAGTGATCCAGGAGCCAAAAAATGACCAACCGGCGTTGCTGCAAAAATACATCAAGCTGAGCGACCACAAAGTAGGACTGGCGAGCATGGTGGACCACGAGAGCGGCGCAGGCTTGGAGGTGTCCCGCGCCCCCCCGGCGATCAATGCGCGTTCGGCTTCGTTGGCTTTGGCGTCCTCGTGGGGAGTGTCGCGGAAATTCTTATAGAACGCCCACACCCATATGACGCCCAACATTCCCATCAGCACAAAGGCGCCACGCCATCCCCCGGGCTTTCCGAAGGGAAGAGCCAGGGTCATCATCAGTAGAGGTGCGATGGCGCCACCCCAGCGGGCGGACATCCATATCAAGCCTTGGGCCAGACCACGTTCCCTAAAAGGGAACCATTCACGCGAGGCGCGCGCTATGTTGGGGAACGCGCCGGCCTCGCCTGCACCGAAGAGAAAGCGGAAGAACGCCAGGCTTCCGCGGTTCCACGCGGCGCCGGTGAGCGCGGTGAAGGCCATCCAGCACAAGACGATTCGAGTGAGCACCTTGCGCGGGCCCAGTTTGTCGCCCAGCCGGCCGCTCGGTATCTCGAAGATCGCATAGGCCAGATTGAATGCGGAAAAAAGCGCCCAGGCGGTTATGTCAGGCGTCAGGTGCAGGCTGCTTTCGATGTCTTCACGAACCTGAATGGTGCCGATGCGGCCAATGTAGGTTATCGCTGCCAGGCTGCAGAGCCACGCCAGGATCTGCCAGCGTCTAGTCGTCGGGCGAACCGAGGTGACGGCCTGATCGGCCGGCTGAACAGTGGGTTGGGACATTGTTCGTTTATGAGAACACTGAGAACGCTGGTTCGATGCGCATCCAAAGTATCACAACTGAACCGGTCGTAGGATCGGCTACGGCATCAATTCGAAAGCGCTACAGCACCGGCTTCCAGAGTTCCATCATCTTGCGCAGCTCCGACAAGTCTTCCGGATTCATGGCGGGAAGCGGCGGCCGCACCGGACCGGCTGCCAGACCTGCGATGTTCATCATCTCTTTCATGACCGTGACCTCGTAGCCTTTGCGCCGTGCACGCAGAGTGTAAAGCGGAATTACATAGTCTTTCATGAGCTGCAAAAGTGCGGCGCTATTTCCAGCGGAAGCAGTCTCGTGAAGCTGCAGCGAAAGCTTAGGTGCAACTGTGGCGATGCTCGAGGTATAAGTGCGGATTCCGATACTGTAGTAACCCGGCACACAGTCGTCGCCGATGCCACCGATCCAGTAGAGCCGGTCACCTACCCGATTCATGATCTGCTGATAGCGCCGGATATCGCCTTGTCCGTCTTTCCATCCGACCAGGTTGGGGATCTTTGCTGCCAGCTTTTCAACCCACTCCGGCCCCGGATTTACCCAGTCGCGGCTGTAAACAAAAAGTCCCAGCGGAGTTGCGGCGCCGATGGCAGCGTAATACTCGGCAAGCGCTCCCTCATCGGCGCCAGGATAATAAGGAGGCAGGGCGAGAATCGCATCCGCACCCGCACGCGCCGATTGTTGCGCCAGCTCTATCCCAATTTGCCGGTTGAAGCCGGTGCCGGCAATTACCGGGACCTTGCCGCGTACTTCTTCTACCGTGGTCTTTACCACCTCTTGATGTTCCGCTGGCGTCAGTGAATACATCTCGCCCGTGCCACCGGCTGCAACCACAGCACTGATTGGATACTTAAGTAACTCTTGAAGATTTTTCTTCAATCCACTGATATCAAGAGAGAAATCATGCTTGAAAGGAGTCACCGGAAATGCAATTACACCGCGAAGTTTGCTGCGAAGTTCTTCAGGTTTAGTCATTGTCATTGTTCACCAAAATCAAATTACGAGTTTACCAACGGGGAAGTATGCGTTTCCAACCAGAATCTACATGTTTTCGCATTTGTTCTGCGTCGTCGCGCTTGCGGTAGAGGCAGGTAGCGTAACGCTCACGGCCACGGGCCAGTTGATCGTAATCTAACTCGACGCCCAGGCCGGGTTTATCGGGGATGCGCACGCATCCATCGATAATCGGCACGCGGCCGCCGGCCACGATCTCATCTTTTTCCGATTGCCAGGGATAATGCGTGTCACACGCGTACGTCAAATGTGGTGTAGCAGCGGCGGCGTGGGCCATGGCCATGAGCGAGACGCCGAGGTGAGTGTTGGAGTGCATGGAAAGTCCGAGGTTGAAGGTCCGGCAGACCTTGCCCAGGTGCTGTACCTGCCGCAAGCCGCCCCAGTAATGAGGATCGCAAAGGATAACCTGCACTGCGTCTTTCTTTACCGATTCGGGAATGTCGGCAAACGATGTTACGGCTACATTGCTCGCCAGCGGCGTGTCAATGCCTGCCTGCAACAGTGTGCGTCGTACCTCTGCCATGCCATCTATGCCGGCAGCGGGATCTTCGAGGTATCCGCCATTGCCCAATTCTTTGGCCAACGCCTTTCCGACGCGCACGGAGGTTTCTACTGACCATGCGCAGTTTGGGTCCATTCGCAAAGGCACGCCGGGTCCGAGCGCGGAGCGAAGTTGTTTGACCGTTTCAACTTCGACCTCTGGATCAAGTACGCCAGTCTTGAACTTGATATCCCGAAAGCCATACCTGGCGACCATCTGCTTCACTTGTTTGACCAATGCCTCAGGAGTGAGGGCTTCGCCGTATTCGTCCGGGCGGGCATCAGCGCCTTCACCGCCGCCGCCGGCATGCTTATAGAACGGATAGGCTGAAAACGGAACTGCATCGCGTACTCTGCCGCCAAGAAGATCGCAGACCGGCTTTCCCACTGACTTCCCAATGAGATCAAGAGAAGCAATCTCGATGGCCGAGTAAAGACGCGCCGCAGCGTCGAGCGGATTTTCCCCAGGAACGTGATAAGTCTGAGAGCGGTCGAGGCTCGTGCCTTTGGGATCGTCTTCGATCATCGGCAACAGCAACCCGGCTAGACGATACGGGTCGGCGCCTGCTCCGATGATACGTGGCTTCAAAGCTTCGAATCCGCGGGCGATGGTGTCGCCTCCGTGGGTCTCGCTGATGCCGGTAACCCCGTCATCGCTCTTAAGCTCAAGGACCGTTCGCAGAGCATAGGGCGCGTGCAGGCCATAAGAGCTGCGCAGCGGTGGGTCTGCGATAGCAATCGAGTGGACGCGCATTTCAACAATTCGCATAGGTCAATACCGTCGTGATTTTTCAATAACGCTTATCAAGTATACTTGCCTGTCATTGGTCGTCCAGTTTAGGTGAAATATGGAATTGCATGGTGGCAACATTCTTGGCGCAGAGATAGCGAAATCGGGTAAGACAACTTTTCGGGCGGTGAATCCCGCAACGGGACAGGAATTGGATCCTGTTATTCACCAGGCAACCGAAGCCGAGTCAGCCCATGCGCTTGATTTAGCGGAAGAAGCATTCGCGGAGTATCGCCGCCAGCCCGCCGAAGCGATTGCCAAATTTCTGGAAGCAATTGCTGCGGGCCTCGAAGGATTAGGTCAGGAGCTAATCGCGCGCGCTCACGCCGAGACGGCACTCCCCGAGCCGCGACTCCTCTCCGAGCGCGGACGAACGATGGGCCAGCTCCGGATGTTCGCGGCGCTAATCCGCGAGGGTTCATGGGTGGATGCACGCATTGATCGTCCTGACCCAGACCGCAAGCCTGTGCCCAAGCCCGATCTGCGAAGAATGCTGGTTCCTATCGGCCCAGTCGTCGTTTTTGGCGCCAGCAATTTTCCCTTAGCATTTTCCATCTGTGGAGGCGATACAGCCTCGGCGCTGGCGGCAGGGAATCCGGTTGTGACCAAGGCGCATCCCGCGCATCCGGGTACATCAGAGATGGCGGCCCGCGTGATTCAAGAAGCAGCACGCGCCTGCAAGATGCCGGCGGGAGTCTTTTCCATGGTGCAGGGCACGACGCCGGATGTCAGCTTAACCCTTGTGCGCCACAGATCAACTCGTGCTGTCGGCTTCACCGGCTCGCTCCAGGCCGGGCGTGCCCTGTTTGATGCAGCCGCCACCCGACCCACACCCATTCCGGTTTTTTCCGAGATGGGCAGCATCAATCCGGTCTTTGTGTTTCCAGGAGCGTTGAAGGAGCGCGGGGCGGAGCTGGCCCAGAGTCTGGCGAAGTCAGTGACCGTGGGTGTTGGGCAATTCTGTACCAAACCGGGATTGGTGGTCGGCTTGGGCGGCGCGAACCTGGATGAGTTCGGACAAAGGCTAGGCGCGGGCGTGAGCTCGACGCCCGCAGGCACGATGCTCCATGCCGGAATCGCTGCGCGTTATGCAAGTGGTCTTGGCGAGAGGCTCCATACTGCCGCTCTTCAGCTTGTTGCCGCTACTCCACCGGTGTCTCCGGAGAAATCCCCGCTCGAAAAATCAAAGAACCAAGCGCAAGCGGCAGTGTTTGCCACTAAAGCGCAATCGTTCCTGAAAAATCCCGAGTTGCATGAAGAACTTTTTGGCCCTTCCACCCTGGTTGTAGCGTGTGAGTCAGGCGATCAGCTAAAAGAGATTGCGCAGAGCCTTGAGGGCCAACTCACGGTTACTATTCACGCCACTACACAAGACCTGAAAGAGCACGGCGAGTTAATCGAAATCCTTCGAGAAAAAACGGGGCGGCTGGTCTTTGGCGGTGTTCCTACCGGTGTGGAGGTCGCACCCGCCATGCACCACGGCGGACCTTATCCCGCGACCACGGACTCGCGTTTTACATCGGTTGGTACGGCGGCCATCTTGCGCTTCGCGCGTCCGGTTTGCTATCAGGACTTTCCCCATGAATACTTGCCGGCAGAGTTGAAAGACGAGAATCCGCGGGATATCTGGCGCTTAGTGGATGGAGAGTGGACGAGAGCAGCCGTCGCCAGCGCCGTCACAGTTAAGGCATAGCAGCTTCTAATAAATCCCCTGCTTTTTCAATTCTCCGACCGACGGAAAGGACTTGGGTTCAGTCAAGATACACTCAGGGAGCTGCAACCCCGTCTGAATTGCGTTCGCGAGTGCTTCGATCGCCAAACCTGTGTTCGGTGGAACAACGATCGTAGCAGTCAGTGAATTCTTACGGACCCAGGTTTGTCCTGTTTTGGGAAGACCATCAACGCCGGTAAACGGCAAGTGCATCCATCGTTCGCGGTCAGCGTCTCTAAGGACCTCGCTGAATGCCTTTCTTGCGCCAATGGCGATCACGTCATTTTGCGCGGCAATCAAATCAATGCGCTCGGTCTGGGCTGTGGAGAGTCGCAGCCACGAGGTAACCGCCTTGTATCCGGCTTCTTCGGTCCAACTGGCAGCTCTTAGCATTTTTGCTTGTATGTTCTCGGGCTTTTTCTCGCTCATTCCCACAGTTCGCTCTTGGGCCCCGAAGCTCGCGGCGGGGCCTTGGATATACAAAACCTTGCCACCCTGGGGCAAGAGAGCTTCAAACTGCTGTGCTTGGATGTGCCCGATTTCTCTATGGTTGGAGGTGTAGATAAATATCGGGACCAGGGACTTTGCACGAAGTTCAGCTACATAGTCGGCGCGCCAGTTGAGCACCGCGACCCCAATGCCGGCAGCCACTGCGGCCCGAGCGACCTGGGGCAGGGCCGTGCCGCCGAATGGATGAAAGAGAATTGCATCAGGGCGCGAGCCTGCCGGCGATTGGACCACCTTCAATAGCTGCTGACTTTGCGCGATCGGATCGTTTTCCGCATACATGACTTGTACGCCTACGCCAAGCTTCTCAGCGGCCGCTTGCGCAGCGATGGCCATTTCGACCTGAAAGTCATTGGTGTTGGTGGAGAGGGAAACCACAAAATTGAGTTTTTTCATGATGGCTGGGTGCCCACCGGAAAATTGATACCAAGAGTTGTATCACGAGATGGCTTGACGTGCCCACATCCGGTCATTCGTTGGTCAACCGCGGGGAAAAGAGACTGGCGTTTTTTGCATTTGGCAGTTGGAAGCCGATATCAATTCGAGCTAAACTAGAAAGCAATTCGTTTGCAGGAGATCGGTCATGCGCAAGCTAGCAACCATATTTTCTCTCGGACTATTAATACTCATGTTTGCTGTTATCAGCCACGCCCAGGAGCAGATTACCGGGGACTACATCGAAAGCCGCAGCGCCGATGTTTACGTGGCCCAGTGCTTCGCCAATGGCGAGGTAGGAACAGCCGGCGACGAAGCCACTCTCGCCTGGCACATCCGCAGTGGAAGCTGGAACGGGCAGAAGCTCGACGGGTTGACTGTGATGGCCTCCGTCAAGGCGCAGGCCACGCTGGGCGATCCGTTTGGAAGTCCTTATCCGGCAAAAGCAGTTGTGCTGGTGGATGAGAAGGCTGCCCCTGAGCAGCGCGATGCTCTGGTGAGCTTTGCCAAGCACATGGGCGGCGATCTGCTGGCGCATGTGAGCCGCGTGATTCCTACATCCATTGATATGCAGGTGCTGCACGATGCCCAGGACCACGGCCGTGCCACGCTGCGCGCCGGCAGCTTTGCCGCGATTGTGACCCGGCCCATTGACGAGAAGGACCATATCTGCGGAAACGAGACCACGTTTTATCCGCCGCTCACTCAGCTCACGCACTCCATGCCCGCAGTAGCATTGACCGATGAATATCACGGGCCCGATTTGGGCGTTGACTGGGAGCTGCATGATAAGCGCAGCGCGTTTGTAGGCACGTTTGCGCAGTGATTTACGATTTTTGATTTGCGATTTACGATTTGTTGAGTTCAAATCGTAAATCGCAAATCGTAATTCGTACTTCCCCAAAACCTCATGAGCCGGTTGGTCCCATGCCGGCAATGGGCAGCCCAAAAGAAAATACTGATCCCTGACCTAACTGGCTGGTGACGCCGATCTTGCCGCCGTGGGCTTCAACGATGGCTTTGGCAATTGCCAATCCCATGCCCGTGCCCTGGACCCGGTGGCGTTGGCCCTGTCCACGAAAAAACTTATCGAAGATCATGGAGCGCTCCAGATCGTCTATGCCAACGCCGCGATCGGCAACGTTGGTCACCAGCCGGCCGTTTTGCACTTCACTGCTGATAAAGATAGGAGACTCCGGGGGCGAGTACTTGGCTGCGTTCTCCAGCAGATGCCGCAGGACTTCTTTAATGCGGTCCACATCCATAAGCACTGGGGGCAGATAACTGGGCATTCGCACTTCTACGGAATGCGAGCGCAGGCTGGGCTTGGATTCTTCCAGAGCGGCATCAATAGCTTCACGGATATTCTGGGGCTCGATATTGAGCTTGACCTCGTGGGCATCGAGCTGCGCCATCTCAGTTGCCTCTCCCACCAGGCGGTTCAGGCGGTCGCTTTCTTCATTAATGATGGTGAGTAATTCCTGGCGTTGGGCCTGGTCCAGTTGAAAATCAGAGATCAGGCTGGTAACTGAGGCCTTGATGGAAGTTAGCGGGGTGCGGAACTCATGCGTAACCGAATCCAGCAGCGCTGAACGCAGCCGTTCGTTTTCACGCGATGCTTCTGCGCGTCCCAGCTTTTCCACCGCCGCCGCTCTTTCGGTGGCAATGGCAATCAGGCCGCCGAGCGCATCCAGGGTTTCGCGAGATAAGTGTCCGGCAACCCCCAGCGCCCCCAGAGCGCGCACTCCCATGCGGACTGGGGCCAGACAGATGTTGCGTTGTGCGTCAATCACGGTCTCGCCGCGCGCCGTCACCCCTCGCAGCTCTTCGCTCTGCAACTGAGTGATATCGGGGCCGGAGCGGTAAATCTTGTCACGCTCGGAAACGTAAACTGCAGCCGCGCTTACACCAAACGTCGCCACAATGTGGTGCGGAATTTCGTTCAGCAATTCCAGTACGTTGTCGGTGACCAGAAGCTGCTGGCTGAAGGCGTAGAGCTTTTCCACCTCGCGGCGGCGCTGGTTGGCTTCATCAGCCTCCTGCCGTACGCGCGCCGAAAGTTCGCTGGCGATAACTGCAGTCAGCAGAAATGCGATTAGGGCCACCCAGTTTTGTGTGTCGGCGATGGTGAAAGTCCCTACGGGTGGAAGGAAGAAGTAATTGAACGCCAGCGTGGCAACAATGGAGACGAAGACAGCATAGCGAAGCCCCCAGACTGCTGAGATCCCAAGCACCGCCACCAGGAAGGTCAAAGCGACGGTAGTCGGATTGACCCTGATGACCCGGGTGTAGAGAAAAACAATTACAAACACCAATGCCGCCGAGATCAGAAACTGAAAAACCGAGAGCAGGACTGATCGCCTCATGAGCCGATTGTAGCCGATTCGACAAGTCTCCACAGTTTCGAGAAAATAGGCGCATGCCCAAAAGTCCTGAACAGTGGCTGGAACATGCGACCCCGCCGGAAAAAAAGGCGGGTGTTTTTAAGCTTTTCCTGGGCTACGCTCCCGGTGTGGGAAAGACCTTCAACATGCTGAGCGAGGCCATCCGGCGCAGCAAACGCGGTGAGGACGTAGTCATCGGAATCGTAGAAACCCATGGACGCAAAGGGATTGCAGAGTTGGCCTCACAACTGGAGACCATTCCGCGCCGCAAGATGGAATACAAAGGCACGATTTTTGAAGAGATGGATCTCGACGCGATTCTCGCGCGCAAGCCCCAGGTTGTTCTGGTGGACGAGTTGGCACACACCAACGTGGAAGGCTGCAAACACAAAAAGCGGTATGAAGATGTGCTGGAAATATTAGAAGCGAAAATTGATGTCCTCTCGACCATGAACGTCCAACACCTGGAGAGCATAACGCCCACGGTACAAAGCATCACCGGAATCCAGGTGCGCGAGACGGTTCCCGATTGGGTGCTGCAACGTGCCGGCGAAATTGTGATGGCCGATCTTACCCCTGAAGCCCTGCAGACTCGCATGCGGCGTGGTGATATTTATCCGGTGGATAGGGCCGAGAAGGCGTTGGGTAATTTTTTTCGCCCCGGTAATCTGATTGCGCTGCGGGAGCTGGCTTTGCGCTGCGTTGCGCAATGCGTAGACCAGAACCTGGATTCGTATTTGAAACAAAAGCATATTGACCGCAACTGGGGCGTGCGCGAACGCATTGCGGTGTGCATGAGCGCGAGTCCTGCAGCGCAAAAATTGATTGCCCGCGGCGCGCGCCTGGCCAAGGGCATTGACGCGGAGTTTTACGTCGTCTATGTGGAAGTAGATCATGAAAAGAATCCGGAAGACCGGCGCACGCTGGAGGCCAATATCCGATTTGCTGAAAATCTTTCTGCCACGGTGGTTCGTTTGAAGGGCAAAGATGTTGCCAAAACCGTGGCTGACTTCGTGCGTGAATATAAAATTACGCAAATTGTTTTCGGCCGCTCAGCTGTAAGCGGCTGGCGAAAATACATGTATCTTTCCGCCGTCCAGAGGTTCCTGCGCAATGCTCCGCCGGTGGACATGCACATCGTCACCCAGGAGAGTGATTAAGAGACACTGATTAACTATGAGCGAACCCCGCCATATCCTCGTAGTGGATGACGAGCCCCAAATCACCCGGGTGTTGCGTACCACGCTTTCCACGCACGGCTATGATCTTCGTGTTGCCAACGATGGCGATGCTGCTCTGGATGTGATGAAAGACTGGGCCCCCGATCTGGTGATCACCGATCTTTCCATGCCCAACATGACCGGAATTGAGCTGTGCCGCAAGATTCGCACCCAGTCACAAATTCCCATTATTGTGCTTTCCGTCAAAGGCGAAGAGCGCACCAAGATTGAAGCGCTCGATTCCGGCGCCGACGACTACGTAACCAAGCCTTTCAATATGAACGAACTGCTGGCGCGAGTGCGGGCGCAACTGCGGCGCGTTCCTGCCCTGCCCAAGGGCGCAACCTCGATTGAAGTTGGCGACTTCCGCATCAACCTGGAAGCGCATTCTGTTGCCGTGCGTGGCCGGGAAGTGCACCTTACCCCCAAAGAATTCGAATTGTTGGCTTATATGGCCCAACACCCCGGCAAAGTGATCACCCATCGCGCGCTGCTCAACGCCGTCTGGGGAGGCCAGAGTGTGCAGCAACCGGAATATCTGCGTGTCTTTATAGGACAGTTGCGAAAAAAGATCGAGAAGGAAGACTCTCCACATTACATCATCACTGAGCCCTGGATCGGCTACCGTTTCGATCCAGGTGAATAAACTTTTAAAACAAGAACTTAGTGGCATCTTTACTTCCCATACGCTGCATCTTTATAACTTTTTTATGAACTTCTTAGCCGATCTTTATAGCCTCTACGCTCCAATAGATTAGTGCTGCAGTGATCTTGAGTAACGACTGTAGCGCATGGGAGGTGATGCTATGACTAGCATCGTAATTCTTGCCGTTATCAGCACCTTAGGGATTGGTTGCCATCTGGTTTGTTTATACGGCTTGCATCAAGCCGGGAAAGAGCAGCCCGTGAGGCGACTGCTGATCACCCGTGTCATCGAAGTCGAACAGACTTTGCCGAAACACCAATTCGGCAGCGCTTTAGTCTCGCCTGCGGGCGAGAGGCCCACTTTCAGCGCGCGCGTGCTGCAATTTCCTGTGCCGCAATCTGAGATCGCAGCTCGTGCAGTCTCGGTGAATACCGCAAACGGTCCCGCAATCGCTCAGAAGACGAGAACGGGTTCTGGTGGGGAAGTGCGTTACCGCAGGTTTGACCAATGATGGATGAGGTGTAGACATGCTTGATTGAATGATGGTTTTATTCACGTTCGGGTTTTTCGCAGTCGCAATCGCCTACACGCTGGCTTGCGACAAGCTCAAGTGAGGGCTTCTTATGAGTCTTGAAACTATAGTGATGTTGCTGGTGACTGTCCTGATGATGGTCTACCTGGTTTATGCGCAACTGCGTCCGGAGAAGTTCTAATGACACTCAACGGCTGGTTGAACGCACGCAACAGTGGGCAGCCGCTTTGGTTGAACCCGCAAAAGTTCGCCGCCATTCCGCAAGACCTTGCCTTCAACACGGCTGCCTCGTTTGCCACCAATACCAACTGCCAATTGATATCAATCTGATATCAAATCATTGATTTCTTAAGAAATCGTAGGCTATCCTTGGCTAGACGTGTGTTTGCATTAGGCATTCAAGAATGCGGGGCTCTTAGCCCTTGAGGTTCTTTGAAAACTCATTTGCGATTGGGGATTCTGGTCCTGAGGACTGTTGCAGAAGTACTAGCCAGCAAGTCTCCACCCCGATCTCGACTTTCCCCGCCAAATACGCGGCAATCAGCGCTGTTTTTAGGGCTTCACCCACTTGCTGCAAGTACCCCATCGCCCAAGACTTGAGCAGGCCAAGGTGATCGTGCCTCACCCTGAGAACTGAGAACTGCTTCAGCAAGTCCCCCACCTCAGATCGATTTTCGCCAATAAAGACGCGGTCCAGACGCGGTTTTGGGCACTTAAACTACAAGCCAGCAAGTGGGGAGGCCCGGGTGGCGCAAATCCTCTAAAATCCGCGTTGATCTGCGGCGAAGAGCTTTTGCGTTTGCTTTTTCTGAGTACTGAGTACTGAACAACTGAGTACTCTATTACCAGCAAGTCCCCCACTCCAGATCGATTTTCGCCAGTAATGACGGGGGTCAGGCATTGATTTTGGGCACTTCAACCACAAGCTAGCAAGTGGGTGCCGGGCCGACAGATCCTCTAAAAATCCGCGTTTATCTGTGTTCGTCCGCGGCGAAAGATTTTGCTCTTCTCTGTGCCTCTGTGTCTCTGTGGTAAAAAAACCGGCAGTTAGCCAGCAAGTCCCCCACCCCAGATCGATTCTCGCCAATAATGACGGGGGTCGGACGCGATTTTGGGCACTTCAACCATAAGCTAGCAAGTGGGGACTAATGGCAGACCCCGCTGCCCGAATCTTTGAACGTCTTGCCTTCTTCCGGAACAAACTCCCAATCATAGCTCTTGGGGTGCAGAGTCAATTTCAACACTCCGTAGGTATCGGCGTTTCTGGCTTCGCTGTTAGGTTTAGTCTCGCCAAATGAGCGATGGCTGTTCTTGCCGCCACTTCCGACAACAAACTCGCGGATGCCGCGCGCGTTATCCACCTTGCCGTCAGGGTCTTGCGGAGCGAAGCGCTCGTAGTCATGATCGTGCCCGTTGATCACAAGGGTCGCGTTGGCAGCATAAAGGTCCTGCCAGAAAGGTTTCATCTCGGGATCATTGCCGTGTGCCTTGCCCGAGCTGAACAGAGGATGGTGCCAATACGCCACGGTGCAGGCGGTTGGATGCTGGGCAAGGTCCTGGCGCAGCCATTGCTCTTCGGGAGAATCCTTGGCGCAGCCACCCGGCAGGTCAGAGCAATTGCTGTTGATGACGATCACATGCCATGCGCCCAGCTCGTAGCTGTAGTATCCCTTTTTGGGATCACCTGCGGCAGCCCCGAAATACTCGAAATAAGGCGTAGCCCCACCGGCATGAAATTCGTGATTGCCCGGCGAGGGCCGCGTGCGGGCCTTGTGGCGTCCCCATGTGGGGCCGTAGCAGTTGGCGAACTGCTCGGCACTACCGTCGGGGTAAGCAAGATCACCCGCGACAAAAACCGTGCCCGGGATCGAATCCAGCAGTTTGGCCGTGGCCTTAGCCCCGGCCAGATCGTCACAACTGGCCACATCACCTGCGCCAACAAAGACCGGATCGGAATTGTTTGCCGAAGTTGTGCTTGCGGTGGCGGCTGGAGTTGAGGCCGGAGCGGCCAGCACACTTGCTTCCTGGTTTTGCTCATGTGATTTCTGGCAGCCAGTCGCCAGGGCGATCAAGCAGGCACAGACGGCAATTATCGTTTTCGTCTTTATCCAATAACACATGTGGTATTCAACCAACCCTTTCATATGAAGGCACTCGGATTCTACATGCAGCCCAGCACTACTGCGCCGACTGCAAAAATGCAGCCAAGATCATACAAATCGTCTGTTAACGTTTGATGAATTGCTATGCTGCTTTCTTATCGGGGCCAATTCAACTAAAATTTTGGTTCTTTGCCGGCGGCAGGGCTGTCTAATTGGTATCCGGTTGATTTCGCTGAATCTTAAGTCCGGTGTCTGGAGGCATGGGTTGATCTCTTGGGCTCGCCGTTTTCGGGTTGTACTTTCTCTTCTATTACTAACTTGCTTTGCTCTTTCACAGCAGGCGGTGTTGGTGACGCCACGTCGCGAACGCCTGCCGCAGGATACTGGCGCTCCTGGCCTGGATCAGGCGCTCAGAAAACTCAAAACAACTGCACGCCTGCTGCAAACCACCGCGCATCCTGACGACGAAGATGGCGCCATGCTGGCCCTCGAATCGCGCGGCAAGGGCGCCAAGGTGATGTTGATGTCGCTGACCCGCGGCGATGGCGGACAGAACAAAACCGGAAGCAATCTTTTCGATGAACTGGGTGTGTTGCGTACGCTCGAGCTGCTGGAATCTGCCCGTTATTACGGCGTGGATCTCCGCTTTGCCCGTACTGCCGATTTCGGATATTCCAAGACTCCCGAGGAGACATTTCAGAAGTGGGGAGGCCACGAGATCGCTTTGGCCGACATGGTGCGCGTGATTCGCGAGTTCCGTCCCGATGTGGTCGCTTCCGCGTGGGCCGGCACAGCCAGCGATGGTCACGGACATCATCAGGCCTCAGGTATCCTCACGCCTGAAGCCGTGGAGGCCGCGGCTGATCCCAAGCGCTTTCCCGAACAAATAAAAGAAGGGCTCTTGCCCTGGCAGGTGAAGAAAGTCTACATCCGTATGCGAGGCAGTGAAGACTACACGGTGCGATTTGAGGCAGGAACGGTTGATCCTGACCTCGGTACCTCTTACGCGCAGTTTGGCATCGAAGGATACAGCCAGCAAAAATCGCAGAACGCCTCGTTTTTTCCGGCGCGATCAGGCCCCAATTACCGACCCTATAAGCTGGTGCAATCCGTATTTTCCAGCAAGCCTGACCCGAATAAACGTGAAGAGGATTTTTTCGATGGTATTGACACTACGCTCCCCGGACTTGTTGCCCGCCTGGGAGCGGAAGAATCTCAGGTGCTGTTCCTGCTGCCCGCGTTAAAGGAAATTGAGGCGAATGTTGACCAAGCAATTGCCACCCGCTCTCCCGAGCCGTTGCTGGCAGCAGGGGAACAGCTCAACAAGCTTATTCCCCTGGTCGAGCAGTCAACCCTCTCCACCGCGTCGAAACAGGACTTGCTGCTTAACCTCAGGACAAAATCGCAGCAGTTCGAAGAGGCATCTCGTTTGGCGCTGGATCTTGATTTCCGCGTCTCGCGCGATAAATCTTCGCAGTTGCTGGTGCCGGGTGAAACCGTCAAACTCACCGCCCGGTTGCAGAACAACGGCAAGCACGCGGTTACAGTGAAGCAGATTACCTTGGATTTGCCCCAGGGATGGCAGCAGAAAACCACTCCTGCACAACCAAAAGCACCGTCAAAAGCACTGGCGCCGGGCGAATCAGCCAGCGTTGACTTTACGGTGACCGTGCCCGGTAATGCCGAGATCACACGTCCTTACTGGCATCGCAACGAGCCGGATAAAGAAAATATTTTCACCATTGACGACCCGCGATATCAGACTTTACCGCTTCCGTCTCCGGCGGTTCGAGCACACGCCAATTATGAATTTTCCGGGAAAGCAGCGGTGATTCACACCGACGCCATTGCCGACGTCAATGGCAAAGCGACAACGCTGGCGGTGGTGCCGGCCTTCTCTGTGCTGATGCAGCACGCTACCGCGGTGATTCCGGCAGGCAAAAAATCGCCCATGGATGAAGACGTAATCATTCGCAGCAACCTCTCTACACCAGCCGAAACGATTGTGCACCTTCAAGTTCCCAATGGCTGGCATGTGAGCCCGGCATCGCAGAAGGTTACATTCGATAAAGCTGGCGACGAGAAAACTGCTCACTTTGAAGTTGAGCCGGTGGCTTTGAGTGAAACCCGCACCCAAATCAGCGCCGAACTGGAATACAAAGGCAAAAAATATGATGAAGGGTTTAGCGAGGTCGGGCGGCCCGACATTGCCACCTTTTATTATTATCAGCCCTCCATTCAAAAGATCAGCGCGGTCAAGGTTGTTCTTCCTGAGAACCTCAAGGTTGGTTACGTGGAAGGCGCGGGGGATGACATTCTGTCCTCCCTGCAACAGCTTGGTTTGGATGCGCGTTTGATAAGTAGCGACGAACTGGCGCACGGCGATCTGAATCACTATGGCACCATCATTCTGGGCATACGCGCCTACGATACCCGCGAAGATGTGCGCAAGCATAATCAGCATCTGCTCGATTTCGTAAACCAGGGCGGCACCCTGCTGGTGCAAAATAATTTTGATGTGGATGCATTCAACACGGGCAAATACACTCCCTATCCTGCGCAGCTCAGCCGCCAGCGGGTGAGTGTAGAAGAGGCGCCGGTTGAGGTATTGGCTCCGCAAGATTCGGTTTTCAATTCCCCCAACAAGATCTCAGCCCACGACTTCGATGGATGGATACAGGAGCGTGGCGTGAATTTCATGGGGCAATGGGACGAAAAATTCCAGCCGCTGCTGGCTTCGAGCGACCCCGGCGAACAGCCGCTCAAAGGTGGATTGCTGGAGGCGAAAGCAGGAAAAGGAACTTACATCTACACCGGATACGCATTCTTCCGGCAGCTTCCCGCCGGTGTTCCGGGCGCGATCCGGTTGTATGTGAATCTTCTCTCTGCGGGACACGAGCACTGATGCTGATCTCATGACCATAGAAAAATCAGAACTCAGGCGGGATGTCGGGCTTTTGAGTGCGACCGCCCTGAACATGATTGACATGATCGGCGTCGGCCCCTTTATTACCATTCCGCTGATCATCAGCGCCATGGCGGGCCCGCAGGCCATGTTGGGCTGGATTCTCGGTGCCATGCTCGCCATGTGCGACGGCATGGTGTGGGCTGAGCTGGGTGCGGCCATGCCGGGCTCGGGCGGTTCGTATCGTTATTTGAAAGAAATCTACGGGCCTAAACTGGGAAAGCTGTTTTCGTTTCTCTTCATCTGGCAGCTCTCTTGCAGCGCGCCTCTTTCCATTGCATCGGGATGCATCGGGCTGGCGCTGTATTCCGCCTATTTGTTTCCATCGCTGACCCCGGCATGGCTGGAGCACACGCTCTCCGTTTCGCTGCCGTTCTTGGGAATGTTGCAAATTCGTGTTTTGGCAAATGGTTCAACTTGTGTCGCTATTGGCGCCTGCCTGTTGGCGATGATTCTGCTTTACCGGCGTATCGCGCTTGTGAGCAGGCTTTCCCTCTTGCTGTGGGGCGGAGTGCTTGGCACCATCGCCTGGGTCATCACTACCGGTCTCACACATTTCAGCGCTGCCCGGGCTTTTGATTTTCCTCCCCATGCATTTCACCTGGATAAAGGGTTCCTGCTGGGATTAGGAGCTGCGTTGCTCATTTCCGCCTATGACTATTGGGGCTATTACAACGTCTGTTTCTTGGGCGACGAGATCAAAGATCCCGTGCGAACCATTCCGAGGGCGCTGGTGTATTCCATTGCCGCGGTCGGTGCGATTTACATCGTGATGAACATCAGCATTCTGGGCGTGTTGCCCTGGCGCGAACTGGAAGCGGCCGCGAAATCCGATACACACTACGTGATCTCCACCATGATGGAGCGAGTCTATGGCCACTGGGCAGGAGTTCTGGCCGCACTCCTTATTATGTGGACAGCTTTTGCCTCGGTGTTTTCACTGCTCCTGGGATATTCGCGCGTGCCCTACGCCGCTGCCATGGATGGCAACTATTTCAAAATATTTCGGCGGATTCATCCCGTGCACAAAATTCCCCACGTGTCTCTTCTGGCACTGGGTGCAGTTGCAATCTTATGTTGTTTTTTGCGCCTGGCAGATGTCATCGCGGCCCTGGTGGTGATCAGGATTATCATTCAGTTTCTCGTGCAATCCGTGGGATTGCTGATTCTGCGTAGCACGCATCCTGAGGCTTCCCGGCCGTTCCGCATGTGGTTGTATCCGCTTCCCGCAGTGCTGGCCATTGCAGGATTTTTATATATTTTGGTTTTTCGCAAGAATTTTGCCAGGGAATTGCGCTATGCTGCTGTGATTCTTCTGACCGGGTTGGTTGTTTTTTTTATCCGCGCCTGGAAGAACCGCGAATGGCCGTTTGACGAAAAAAATCCACCAAAAGAAGTTCCGGCTGCTTACCAATCCCAAGGCTGAACGTCCTAATTGCTTGCGCTAAGGAGAGTACGAATATGAAAAATGCGATTATGGCAATTTTGTTTTCCCTGATATTGGCGGCTGGAGCGATGGCCCAGGGCAATTCAAAAGACAAGCCGAAAGAACAGCAACCTGTTGCCACTCCACAACCGGCTGTCTCACAGCCGACCATCGCCCAGGTGCTCGACCGGCAGCTAAGTACTTTGGAAAAGGACTTTGTCCCCGCAGCCGAGGCTATGCCGGAAGATAAATTCAATTTTGCTCCGACCAACGGCGAATTTACGGGCGTGCGTACCTTCGCACTCCAGATCAAGCACGTAGCTGCCACCAATCTTGCTCTCTCATCGGCATTGTTGCAGGAAAAACCTCAAATTGATCCTACGCTCGATAACGGTCCTGATGATATCAAGAGCAGGGAAGACGTCTTGAAGCTACTGCGAGACTCCTTTGCCGCGGCCCATCGCGCAGTCGCTACGGTCAACGATCAGAACGCAACAGAAATGATCACCAGCCCATGGAATCCCAAGAGCAAGATGCCTCGTCTGGCTATGGCTACTATGCTGACCTGGCACAGCTTCGATCATTATGGACAGATGGTGGAATATCTGCGCATGAATGGAATTATTCCACCCGCCAGCAGGAAATAATTCGGCGTCGAACTGAAGGATCACGCGCTGTAGAACACTTTACCTGTTGCCGCGGTCGAGCCACGGTCTTTTCGACACAGGCTTGAAGGTCAACAACGTATCCAACAGAACCTCAGGTTCGGGATGTGCCAGCACGATTTTGCGGTTTTCGGGCATGAGAAAGCCTTCCTCTACGGCGTGGTCAAAGAGCGCGAGCAGAGGCTGGTAGTAGTTCTCTACATTGAGGAGCCCGCAGGGCTTTTCCTGCAGTCCAAGCTGCGACCATGTGACGATCTCGCAGAATTCTTCGAAGGTGCCGAACCCGCCCGGCAGGGCGATGAAGCCATCTGAAAGATCGGCCATCAGCGCCTTGCGCTCATGCATGGAGCCCACCACGCGCAGGTTCTGGATGCCCCTGTGCGCTAATTCCTGGGCGACCAGCACCTCGGGAATGACCCCCGTCACCACGCCTCCTTTTTCCAGAACAGCGTTGGCCACGATTCCCATCAATCCCACGTTGGCGCCGCCGTACACCAGTTCGAGGTTGCGTTCGGCAAGCAGATGTCCGATGGCCACGGCTGCCTCGCGGTAGGCGGCTCGTCGCCCAGGATTCGAGCCGCAGAATACACAGATTCGTTTCATAGTTGCTTTTGTGCTCCCCAAGAATTTTATTGGTCCGCCAGTTTCATGCGCTTGAGCAGATCTTTGAATTCCGGATCATTACGAAGCCGGTCAAAGCGCGAGTCAATTTTGAGGTTAATGAGAGGCGTCATATGCGATTGGTAGGCAAGCTCAAGGAAGCCAAGCGCCTGTTTTCTGTGGTCGAGCATGGCGTTTAAATAAGCAAGATTCAGTTTTTCCCATTCCACGCCGCGGCGGAAATTTTTCTGACCTAGTTGAACGCGCGCTTCCAGATACTCTTGTTTGGCCGCATGGAATCCGCGCATTCTATAGGTTTCCATGAAAGGAGCAACATCGGGTTTTTGGTCTTCCGCAGTCTCATATTTTTGCCAGCATTCAGCTGCCCGTTCCAGGTCTCCTTGCTTTTCGTAAGCCTCGGCCAACCCGGTGAGGGCGGAGATGTTATCGGGAATGACTTGAAGGACCTTATTGAAGTCGACTTCAGCCTCATCATAGCGATGCATATAGAGGAGGTAGTAGCCGCTGGAGAGAAAATAATAGAACTCCAGGGGATCAAGTTGCTGAGCGCGCCGAATTTCATCCAGGGCCTCGGGCAGACGGCCCATGACTTTTAAATATTCCGCGTAGAGGGAATGCACTTCGGCCTCGTTAGGGTTCAGTTCAATCGCCTGTTTTAACTGTTGTTCTGCTGCTGGCCAATTCCAGTCGTGATAAAAATAAATTGATCCCAGAATGGCATGTGCCTTCGAAGATTGCGGGTCAAGTTCCACCGCTTTCAGGGCGAACGACTCCGCATTCGATTCCTCGTGCGAAATGTAGTGCCGTGTCTCTTGCCACTGTAAACACTGCGCCATTCCCGTATAGGCGGGCGAGAAGGCCGCGTCCGCGGCAATCGCACCCTGAAAGGCGCTGCAGCTCTGCTGTATATCAGCCCGGTCGAGCTGCTGCTTATGAAACAGGTAATGCCCCTTGAGATAGCTTAAGTATGCTGCAGGGACCAGAGGGTGTGAAGTCCGCGCAAAAAACTGTTCTTCACTGGGATCAAAGTTAGCATGCACTTCACGCCCAATCATCTTCGCCAGGTCAGTTTCGGCGGTGATTACGTCGCGCAAATCGGTGTCATAACTTTTCACCCAAAGTATCGAACCCCGCACCGGTTCCGTCAGTTGAACCGTGATGCGGATCCTGTCTCCCACCTTGGTCACCGAACCTTCCACTAGGGCGTCCACACTCAGTTCACGGGCAATATCCGCGGGCGATTTGTGCGCGTTCTGGTAGCGTATGACCGAAGTAAATGAGCGCACATGGAGTGATTTGATCTTGGCCAGATTGGTAATCAATTCGTCGGTAATCCCCTCAGCGAAGTAATTCTCTGAAGGATCGCCGGAAAGGTTCTCCAACGGCAGTACTGCAATGGATTGGAAGTGATAACCCGGATTGCGGGCCGGCCACCAGCGGATTGCGCGAACTGCGCCAGCGACAATGGCGACGGCGAGCACCACCAGCAACGCGAGCCGTAGCCGCATACGCCTATGCGCGAAGAGATTGGGAGCAGGGAGCGGTACCGGATTAACAATCTCTGCTTGCGATGTGTCTGCTATGGGGCTGCCGCGACCATTTTGCACGGTGCTAACTACCGTGCCTGATAACGATACTTGCGATGAGATTGCGGTGGTTACCGGATACAGAAAGCGATAACCTACGCGCGGAACCGTCTCAATATAGCGCGGGTTTGCCGGATCATCGTTCAGAGCGGCGCGTAATTTGGCGATGGCTTTGTTGAGGCCCAGGTCAAAATGAACGAAGGTATCTTCCGGCCAGATTCTTTGCTGCAACTCCAGGCGCGTAACAATATCTCCCGGCTTCTCCAGCAGCGCAGCCAACACCTGAAAGGGCTGGCGCTGAAGGTTTAATCGAAGGCCAAATTTACGCAGTTCGAGTGTTCGCAGGTCGGCTTCGAAATTTCCGAAGCGCAACAGGCGTTGCTCCTGCACCAAATCGCGCAATGGCGCCATAATGAATCGAAATTCCTTTCGGCGGCAGAAAATAGCAAGACTTTGACGGTCAACTTCCAATCTTCTGTAGTAATTGCTGGAATTGGGGCTCAGAGCGCAGGCCGTCGAAAAGAGAGTTCACTTTGAGCTGAATCATCTGGCTGTCACGCTCATCGTAGGCTTTCTGCAGATACTCGAGAGCCTTCGATTTGTTTCCCAGTTCGACGTTCGCGTAGGCAACAGTGAAAGACGAGTTGTGTTTCGGATCGAGGTCGTGTTGGACGGCATATGCGCGCGCGGCTGAGTAGCCACTGTGTTTGTAAATCTGCATCATCTCTTCCGTGAGATTTTCCTCATGACCTGCGAGCAGCAACTTGCGGCGTTCTTCGATCGCATCCCAATAATCTTTCTTGGCTTCGTAGTCGTGCACCAAGCCCCAATGCGTCCAAGGAAAATTCTCGTCTAAATCTATGCACTTGTTGAACTCCGTTATGGAGTCATCGTATTTCGCCGCGAACAAATACGTCATGCCCAGGCTCGAGCACACAAAGGGCGTGACCGGATCGAGCTTCTGCGCCAATTTGGCTTCCTCTGCGGCTTTATCCATCTCTCCCACGGCATGGTAGTACGAGACCAGCCGCAAGTGGGCCTCAGGATTATTGGGACTCAGATCAGCCATCTTCTGCAGTTCAATGTAGGCCGCAGGATAGTTCCAGTCATAGTTCAGCAGAATGGTTCCCAGCACACCATGAGCCTGCGGAAGCGAAGGGTTCAATTCCAGGGCTTTTTGCGCGAACTCCTTGGCTTTCGCCATGGCCTCATCAGGCTTAAGCAGACCGTTGGATGCCCGCGCGGTGTAGCAATCTGCCATGCCTACATAAGCTTCGGCATAGGTGCTGTCACTTTGAATCGCCTGTTGGAAGCTATCACAGCTTTTCTGCACACCTTCGTCTGTCCATTGCAGAAAGTAGTGGCGCCCTTTCAGATAAGCTTCATAGGCATCTGCCGGCGGAACGTGAGATGCCGGGATCATCCGCTGCTCCTGCTCGGTGGTCAGGTTAACGCGAATTTCGTGGGCAATGGCCCGCGCCAGGGTGTTCTGCACGCTCAGGATGTCGCGTATCTCGCTGTCATAGCTTTCCGCCCACAGGTGTTGGTCTTTACCGGCGTCGATGAGTTGCGCCGTAATGCGGACTTTATTGCCGATGCGGGTCACCGAACCTTCAACGATTGCTTCAACTTTCAGCTCTTTTGCGATCTCAGGCAAGGCTTGGTGGGCATCCTTAAAGCGCATCACGGAAGTGCGCGAGCTGACACGCAGATCGGGGATCTTGGCAAGGTCGGTGGTCAACTCTTCGGTGATCCCATCGGCAAAATAATCTTGCGATGCATCGCCCGAGAGATTTTCCAGCGGCAACACGGCTATGGAATTAAATTGACGCCCGGTGCCGCCACGCCACTCTGTCCATTTTTCATGCAGCGCAGGATACAAAACCGAACCGGCCACAATGAGTGCCAGAAGCGATCCCACATAGATTGGCCACTGGCGCCGAGAGCGCGGTAATGGGGGCAGATTCTCTGCAGATGGAATTGGACTAACCGCTTCGCTAGTTGCTGGGGAACTCTTTTCCTGGGGAACATCTGGTTCCTTTTCTGGGGCGGCATCGCGTGGGGCAGTCACTACTGCGCCAAGAAAACGGTATCCAACCCGGGGAGCGGTCTCGATGAAGCGAGGATTGGCCGCATCATCATCCAAAATCGCCCGTAATTTGGTGATGGCCTTATTCAGCCCCAGATCGAAGTCAACAAACGTGTCTCCGGGCCATATTTTTTGCTGTAACTCCTGGCGTGTGACAACTTCCCCAGGCTTTTCCAGCAGGGCCGCCAGCACCTGAAAGGGCTGCCGTTGAATGTTGATCTTGTTGCCGAATTTGCGCAACTCAAAGGTCCGGAGATCGGCCTCAAAGACACCAAAGCGCAATACACGTGGCCCTGGGAGCGAATTTTGCAGTGGGGCAGCCATCAGGGAAGAAGGTAATAAAGTCTAACACCTCTCTTTGGAGAGAAAATGGGAAAATGCAATTTCGGGAATGTCTTGTACTAAGAATTGCTAAATCAATAACTTAGATGGGAATAGTCATTCCTCTCCGGGAACATTGACCCGCTACCGGGGCAGAGTTTACAAGCTAACCATCGTCAGTGAAATTGGGGAAGGAAGTAGACATGGCCGGTTCCCGAACTTCGGAACCGGCTCATGTGTTTCAAAGCCTTCCTGAAGCATGCTAAACAGAACAGGCGGGTAAGATTCAATTGAGCTTGCTGCGATCATTCCTGGTAGTGGTTTGTCTTAGGCTTACTAATGTCGTATTAACCCTTGCGGGCAAACTGGCATCTGAACCGGCCCCGGTTGTTTCGGTAAGGCCAATGGCGCAGCGGAACTCAATTCTGATTCTGCTGGCTATCATTCTGTTTCTGCCGGCCACGGGCAATGCCGGCGGATTTCAGCCCGCCGTTCCTTACACAGCCGGTTCATACCCTGGAGCGGTGGCGGTCGGTGATTTCAATGGGGATGGAATACCGGATTTGGCCGTTGAAAATAACGGTGGCAGCATCAGTATTTTCACAGGCTCAGGGACTGGAACTTTTTCGTCAGCCACAAACTACACCACAGCGTCTTCCAGTGGAGTCGTAGTAGCAGACTTTAACGGAGATGGGAAACCTGATATAGCGACCGCCGACTATTTTGGTGGCAAGGTCAGGATTCTCATCAACAATGGCTCTGGTGCATTCCCCACGAATATGGAATTTGCGGCAGGGAGTGGTCCCGTCTTTGTTGCGGTCGGAGACTTCAACGGTGACGGTAAGCCTGATTTAGTGGTAGCCAACTCTTCGACAAGTCAAATCAATGTATTGTTGAATACCAGCACCGGCGGCATCTTGAGCTTCGGCGCTCCAACCCCTTATACGGTGGGGATGCAGCCTTTTTTTGTGGGCGTGGCCGACTTGAACGGGGATGGAAAGCTCGACCTTGTGACCGCCAACAGCGGCAGCAATAACATCAGTGTCTTGTTAGGTGCCGGCAATGGCACATTTGGCGCCGCAAATAACTTTGCGGCGGGAACGGGCCCCAGTTCGGTGGTAGCGGGAGATTTTAACGGAGACGGCAAGACCGATCTGGCGGTTGCCAATTATGGCCCATCCAGCGTGACCATCCTGCTCGGCAACGGCAGTGGGAGCTTTCAATTGCTGAACAGCGTTAACGTGGGGGCGAATCCTAATTCCATAGCAGCGGTTGATTTGAATGGTGATGGAAAGCTAGACCTGGTTACCGCCAACTACACTGATGGAAACGTGAGTATCTTGCTGGGGCACGGGGATGCTACTTTCCAAGCCTCAGCGCAGTACGCGGCTGGCGCGAGTGCAAATTTCGTGGCCGTCGGCGATTTCAACAAAGATGGAGTCGTGGACCTCGCCGTCGCCGATAATAATGCCTCTGGCAGCGGCAACACGGTCAGCGTTTTGCTCGGGAATGGTCTATTCGCTCCCAAGAACGACTTCGCCGCCGGAACCAGTCCTATTGCTGTGGTGACTGGCGATTTCAACAAAGATGGAAACCAGGATGTAGCTGTTGCCGACAGCGGTACTGACAACACCGTAAGCGTACTTTTTGGTAATGGTATGGGTGGTCTGACGGGACTGACTCCGTATCTTACCGGGAAAACTCCGTTTGATGTTGCTGCCGGTGATTTCAACAATGACGGCAATCTTGACCTGTTTGTGGTCAACAACGTCGGTAGCTTTGGAACTCCATTGCGCGGCAGCAGTAACGGGACCTTCGCAGTACAATCAGGGGTTTTCGACAGCAACACGTTCAGCCCTGCCGATGCGGCTCTTGCCGATTTCAATGGTGACGGCATACTGGATGTAGCCATGGCTGAAAACGGCAGCAACAAAGTCAGCGTTTTTTTGGGCATGGGCGATATCCATCTTAAATTTCAACCTGGGGTTGACTATGCCGTCGGTGCAAATCCCATTTCGATTGCCGCTGGCGACTTCAACGGCGATGGCAAGCCCGATCTCGTAGTTGCTGATATCGGTGGGCCGGCCGGGGCCAATCTCAGCGTGCTGCTGAACAAGGGCGATGGCACCGGCACTTTTCTCCCTGCTGTTCCCTATGGCGCTGGAACCAATCCCAATGAGGTACAGGTAGGAGATTTTAATGGCGACGGCAAACTCGATATTGCCGTTGCAAACTTCAGCAGCAACAATGTCAGCATCCTTTTGGGAAATGGCGATGGCACCTTCCAGAACGCGCACAACTTTCCTGCCGGGACCAATCCGGCCGCGCTCACGGTTGCCGATTTTAATGGTGATGGAAAACTTGATCTCGCTGTGGCCAACTATGGCAGTGGCGATGTCAGCGTGCTTTTGGGCAATGGCGATGGTACCTTCAATACGCAGACCCGGTACCCGGCGGGCTCTTTGCCCAACTCCATTGCCGCTGCCGATTTTAACAACGACGGCGCACCAGACCTGGTAGTGGCCAACAAGGGCGGAAATGTAAGTATCCTGCTGAACCGTGCAGGAAGCACGCTTTCTTCCTCCAGCTCCCCCAATCCGTCGCTCTTGACGCAAAGCGTGACCTTCACAGGCGTAGTCGCAGCCAGTATTTCCGGATCAGGCATTCCCACCGGTACTGTGACCTTCAAAGAAGGCGCAACCGTGCTGGGACCACCTGCCACGCTGGATGGCAGCGGTCATGCCACTTTCTCGATCTCATCACTCTCGCTGGGAACACACGTGGTTACGCCTGTTTATTCCGGCGATCTGAACTTTGTTTCCCGCACCCTGCCCGCCGTTACACAAATTGTGAATGTGAATACCGTTACCACGCTGGTGAGCAATCAGAATCCATCCGGTGATGGGCAGGGCATCATCCTCACGGCTACCGTGACCCCGGTTGCCGGCAGCAGCATCCCGCCGGGAACCGTAACGTTCTTCCAGGGAGCATCTATGATTAGCACCTGCATCAATGTGCCCCTGGATAACACTGGTACAGCGATATGCTATCCATCCAATGTCCTGACCTTAGGGACCTACACCTTTACAGCCGCTTACAACGGCAGCGGAAATCACCTGAGCAGCACATCGCAGCCGCTGACCCAGGTTGTAAAGCTGTCCAGTACCTCGTATGCGGCACTATTTGATCCTAATTATGGTTGTTGTGTCGCGATCTCTACCCTGAAGTTCCGCCAGAGGATCGCCATTTTCGCTTCTGTGAATTTTGAAAGCAATGCTGCGGTCCCCACAGGTACAGTCACGTTCTACGTGGATGGAAAGCCTTTTGGGTCACCCGTGCCTTTGGATGGGATCTCGCATAATCAAGTCCTCCAAATTGTCTCCCAGCAGCCGAACCAACTCATAGTTGGACAGCACACAATCAGCGCAATCTATAGTGGAGACGCAAATTATGCAGGCTTCACTGCAGGCCCGCAGCCCTTTACCCGTCTGCTGCGCCCACATTAGGATTGAACTGCATGCGCCGCGATATTCGGCGCTGTGTGACCACACAGCCGGAAAGTGTCCAAACCGGGGCGCCCCACTCGCGCGCGGTAGCGCCTGTGGGGATCAGCTTTATAGCATGGAGCTGCTTAGAGTGTTCCTTGAAAACATTTGCATTTCTTGAGGACTGAAGACTATTGACTGAGGACTGTTCCTGTGGCAGTTACGGTGAACCTCTTCGCAGCCGTATCCAAAGCGTGTTGTAGCTCCTGCATGTTCTTTTCTGTGGTCAGATAACTGATGATCATCACTCGGATAACGCTGCGTCCATTTACAGTGGTCAGCGAAATCCAGCGCTTGCCGTCACGCGTGACTTCATCCACCACGCTGGCGTTGGCGGCGGC
>Ga0222749_10000179_pt1 | contig 40991 bp, 36 predicted proteins | sample IncBWH2Mmetat_FD_197234 | JGI IMG/M metagenome (GOLD analysis project Ga0222749, IMG submission 197234) | Metatranscriptome of lab incubated forest soil microbial communities from Barre Woods Harvard Forest LTER site, Petersham... | ecosystem: Environmental > Terrestrial > Soil > Temperate... | reverse complement strand
TGGTGGCCAGGGACGGAGTTGAACCGCCGACGCCAGCCTTTTCAGGGCTGCGCTCTACCACCTGAGCTACCTGGCCACGTTTCCAGAGCCGCTGGCGGAGGCCTGCTCGAACTCTCCGCTTCAGCCCGTTTGGCGGGAGGAACGACTGAAGCCCAACGGAATGCGCATGGAACGCTCTCGATTATAGCAATCGCTTCTATTTCCCTCAACGTTGACGGTACGTTAGAGAAAGCACGCCACCGACTTGCACGATTGACAAAGTGTCTTCCATCCGTGCACTCAAGAAAGTTGTTGAACAACTCTTTATGCAAAGCTCTTCACGAATTCCACAAGGCTGCGTAACGCGATTCCTGACGGGCCTTTCGCGATCCAGGGCTTCTGCTCTTCCATCCAGGCCGTGCCCGCGATGTCGAGATGAATCCACGGCGTGTCCTCAGCGAACTCTTTCAGGAACATAGCAGCCGTGACCGCTCCGCCCCATCGTCCGCCGGAGTTGACGATGTCAGCGATCGAGGATCGGATCTGCTCTTTGTATTCGTCGTCCAGCGGCATGCGCCACATCTTTTCGCCGGCCTTGGCGTTGGCCGCATGGAAACGGTCGTACATGTCGTCATCATTGGCGAAGATTCCGGCGTTGTTGTATCCGAGCGCGACCACGACCGCGCCGGTAAGAGTTGCTGCGTCGACCAGGTGCGTGCAGCCGAGTTGCCGGGCGTAGTAGAGACCGTCGGCCAGCACCAGCCTACCTTCCGCATCGGTGTTGATGATCTCGATCGATTTGCCTGACATTGCGATCTGCACGTCGCCTGGCTTCTGCGCCTTCCCTGACGGCATGTTTTCAGTCGCGCACACAATGCCAATGACCTTCACTTTCGGCTTCAGGAGGGCGATGGCGCGCATGGCGCCAATCATCGTAGCGCCACCGGCCATGTCGTACTTCATCTTCTCCATGCCGTCGGCCGGCTTGATGGAGATACCTCCCGTGTCGAACGTAATTCCCTTCCCGACCAATCCGAGTACCGGCTTCTGCGGCGCACCAGCAGGCTCGTAGCTCATGACGATCAGCGCTGGAGGCTCATCGGATCCCTGAGCGACGCTCCAGAAGGCTCCCATCTTCATCTCTTTGATCTTGTCGGCCCCGTACACCTCACATTTCAAACCGACTTCAGCACACATCTTCTTCGCCCGCTCCGCGAGAATCGTCGGGGTCATGCGGTTCGAAGGCTCGTTGACGAGATCGCGTGTAAAATTCTGCGACTCGCCGACGATCCGAGCCTCATTGGCCGTTTTCTCGAGCGCGCCCGTATCTCCGCTTGCGATGATGGTCACTTCTTCGATCTTTTCATCTTTCCGGTCACTGCGGTAATAGTCAGGGTCAAAATTCCCAACATGCGCCCCTTCAACAATCGCTCGGACCGCTTCGTCCGCAGGAATTTCTCGAGGAGCGATGAAGGCAAAGCTCCGAATACCCCTCGACTTCAGCGTACGGACGGCTGCCCCCGCGCTCCGACGCAGGTCGTAGCTCGAAAATTTCTTTGCCGCTCCACCCGAAATCAGCAACAGACGTTTCGCCTTCAAGGAAGAGGGTTTATGCAGGAGATTCGTTTCAAGAGCTTTGCCGCTTACTTCGCCACTCGCCAACAAGTCGGATGCGGCTGCTTGGATTGCCGGGTCCGCCGCGGATACTTTCAATTCGGGCTTCTTTCCCTTCTCATTGGATGCGGCATTTGAGTAATCGAGCACGATGGCAACCACGGATTCAACTTCAAGAGCAGACGGTGCAGTGGAAGAAAGTTTTGTTTTCATATTTGGATTAAGGTAATTCTTGTGTTGTTCCAGTATCGTCGGCGGGGACGCTATTGCGCAAGAGACGCCACAAGAAACAATGCCTCCGGGTCGCAGATCCGGGCCCGGGCTCGCCTCTCACACTTGACCGGAATCCCTCACGAGCCATGAGCTCTCCCCATTCCTTAACCAATGAGTTGCTGTCCTGAAAAGGCTTTCTGCTACACTTTCGCGCATGAGCCCAACTACACGAAGACAGTTCGTCGAGCAATGCGCGTGTGTGGCGGCCGGAGCGTGTTTGTTACCGAGTCTAGGACGAGCTGCGGTTTCAGGGCCTTCCATTCCCTTCCCCGGTAACCCGCGAGAGCGAGTGGCGGTAGCAGCTTACCCGTTTCGCGAGTTCATCGTCGGATGGAAGGGTTGGGATGGGAACGCTCCGAGCAAGGTACCGCGAGAACAGCAGATGGAGTTGAAAGATTTCGCCGCCCACGTCGCCGAGAAGTTCAAAGTGCACCACATCGAGCCATGGAGCCCAATCTTCCCTTCGACTGATCCGAGGTATCTTGAACAATTCCGAGCGTCGGTGGAGAAGGCAAAGTCGAGTGTCGTTGATATCGCGGTGGATGGTGGACACAGCCAGTATGCCATAGACAAGGCCGAGCGCGAGAAGGCAGTCGCGTCGAGCAATCAATGGGTGGACGTGGCGGTCGCACTCGGATCCCCAAACATTCGCACACACATTGATGGCGCCAAAGATTCAAAACCTGATGTGGGACGCACAGCGGCCACCCTTGCGCGCATCGCCGAGTACGGTTCTAAGAAGAACGTTGTGATTCATTTGGAAAACGACAATCCGGTCAGCGAGGATCCGTTTTTCATCGTCGAGGTGATTCAGAGGGTCAATAGTCCGTGGCTGCGTGCGCTGCCCGACTTCGGTAATTCACTGGCGGCGCACGATGAAGCCTTTCAAGATCGCGCGATGGAAGCCATGTTCGCGCATGCCTACGGGATCTGCCACGTCAAGGATGGCGAGGTGGACGACAAGGGTCAGGCTTCGCATGTTGACCTTGCAAAGACGTTCGCGGTACTGAAGAAGCACGGCTACCGGGGATATTGCTCAATCGAGTATGACGCTCCCGGCGATCCCTACAAACCGACGGCAGCGCTGGTGGAAGCGACGATCAAATATCTTTCTTAAGCACTCGTCTTCGAGAGTCTGCCCTTCAACCGAAGGGAAACAACATCGTCGACTGGGGAATAGACGAAGCAATGGCGGGACAAGGAATTCAGCGGCGTAAGGTTTTACGCATTCTGGGGACGGCTGCGGCTGCGGCAACATTTCCGGGATTCAGTAAATGGGGATTCGCGTGCGGCCACGTTGGGAATGCGGCATTATTGATCAGGCCTGCGTCCTACCATCCGATATTTTTCGACGTCGAGGAGTATGCAACGGTCGAACGACTCGCCGAGATGATTATTCCGAGCGACGAGACGCTAGGAGCAAAAGAAGCGGGCGTAGCGGAGTTTATCGATTTCATGGTGGCGAGCGATCCCGAAGTCCAATATCCGTTTCGCATGGGATTGGCTTGGCTGAATGCGCATAGCGAGAGTAGCGCAGGCAAGAAGTTTCTGGACCTCTCGGGCGAACAGCAGAATTCCCTGCTCGTACCCCTCGGTTTCAAGAGTAAGGCTCGGCCGGGCGAGGAAGACGGGCGGAAATTCTTCGCGCTGGTTCGCGAGTACACCGTAACAGGGTTCTATACGAGTGAGATCGGGTTTAAGGAATTGGACAATCCCGCATTGAAGTTCTACGCCGAATCGCCAGAGTGTCCGCACAAAAATGATCGCGAACACAAACATTTGTCGCAGGCGAAATCCTGATAACCAGTATGGGGGAACAAATCTACGACGTGATTGTGATCGGGACGGGAGCCGGCGGCGGCATGGCGATTAAGACGCTATGCGAAGCAGGGTTAAAAGTGTGTGCCGTGAACGCGGGTCGCAGACTGGATCCGGAGAAGGATTTCCGTTATCACCGCATGCCCTGGGACATGAAGTTTCGCGGGCTCGACGATCCGAAGCGGCGCGGCGAATCCTATGGCTACATGGACAACGAATACACCAAAGCCGCATGGGATCACGAAATTCCATTCACAGTTGCGCCCGCGACAAAGTGGATGTGGCCACGGTGCAATGCGGTTGGGGGGAAGACAAATTTCTGGGGCCGGAGTTCAGCGCGTTTTGCCGATATCGATTTCCGTGCGGCATCGCTCGATGGCTATGACGTGGATTGGCCGCTAACCTACGCCGAAATCGATCCCTTCTATACTCGCGTCGAGAAGATGATGGGCGTGGCCAGCACCGTGCAGAACCGTCCTAGCAATCCTGACGGAAATTACTTGCCCCCTTTCAAGTTTCGATGCCTCGATTACATTCTGGAGGCGGGTTGTAACAAGGTGGGAGTGCCGTACCTGCCGGATCGTTGCGCGCAGCTCACACAGCCGCATGAAGGGCACCCGGCATGCCACTTTTGCGGGGAATGCACGACCGGCTGCGATGTAGGCGCGTTCTTCTCAACACCGTATTTTCTTTTGCCGAAGGCGGAGGCGACGAAGAAACTCGAGTTGCGCACCGATGCTTTGGCCAAGAACATCCTGGTAGACGGAAACGGGCACGCTGCAGGCGTCGCCTACATCGATCGCAAGACCAAACAAGAAGTGGAGGTGTATGGGCGCACAGTGGTTGTCGCGGCGGGATGCGTCGAGTCGTCACGAATCATGCTCAACTCAAAATCGCGGCACTGGCCGAACGGAATCGCCAATTCCAGCGGTCAACTGGGCCGCAATCTCTGCGACCATCTTTACGGCGAATCGGCGCGCGGATACCTGCCGCAACTACTGGGACAGCCGAGTTTTCCGGACCACGTTGCTGATAGCACAATCGCATGGATGCCGCGCTGGCAAAACCTGAAGGACCCTCACGAAGAAACTTTCATTCGCGGATATTCAGTCTATCCCGACGGGGGGTGCACGGAATTTCCCTGGTTCGCGAACGCGCTCGACGGTTTTGGTTCATCGTTCAAGCATGAAATCAAGCAGCGTTATCCCACACCAGTAAGTTTCGGGATTCAGGCGCCGACGCTGCGATCGGATACCAACTACATGGATCTCGATCCTGAGATCAAGGATCCTTACGGTATCCCGGTGGCGCGCATGCATTTCAAGTGGGACGAAAACGTGCTGAAGATGTGGGAACACTCCAAGCAGGTCTGCGCCGAGGTGCTGAAGGCGTCAGGAGGTGTGTTGGAGGAATCGGGAGATGCTCCAGAGATTCCCGGCTTTAGCCTGCATGAAACTGGAACCTGCCGCATGGGGAATGATCCGAAGAAATTCGTGACCAATCGATTTGGCCAAACCCACGATGTACCGAACCTTTACGTGTGCGACGCGAGCGTCTTTCTGAACTGCACCGACAAGACGACTACGATCAGCATCCTGGCGTTTACGCTTCGCAGCTCAGAACATCTGATCGAACACTTCCGCCGCGGCGAGCGCCAAGGCGCGTGAATAGCGCGGATGCCGGGCCGGCGGGAACCCTCCAAGCCCGAACCCAACTCGGCCGACTGCGCGAACTGGCGGCCCTCTTCCTGAAGCTGGGTGCCATCAGCTTCGGTGGACCGGCAGCGCACATTGCGCTCCTCGAGGGAGAGGTTGTCCGCGAGCGACAGTGGGTAACGCGACAACAATTCCTGGACATGCTGGGAGCGGCAAACCTTATCCCTGGGCCTACGTCCACCGAGATGGCGATCAATGTTGGATTCGTTCGCGCGCGCTGGGCCGGGCTGTGTGTGGCGGGTGCCAGCTTCATTCTGCCGGCCGCGCTCATCACGGGAGCGTTTGCGTGGGCCTATGTGCGTTTCGGATCGTTGCCGCAGGCAGCGTCGGTTCTGGCGGGAATCAAACCAGCAGTGTTGGCGGTAATCGCAGTCGCGATCTGGCGCCTGGGAAAGACTGCAGTAAAGGACGCGGGGCTGGGCCTGGTGGGCGCGCTCTCTCTGGCTGCGTTCCTGTTCGGGCTGAATCCAATTCTGATTCTGTTCGGCGGCGGGCTTCTTGGCATGCTGGCAAAGCGAGCTTCCAGTCTTGGGTCTGAGGCTCTTTTCATCTTCGTACCCCGGAAGAACGGTTTCCCTCCGTCGCTGCGCGTCGCTGGCTACGCCGCGTCGGGATCCATCGCCGCCGGGGCTCTCCCACTCCGCCCGTCGATTGGCCAGATTGGATTTTTCTTTCTCAAGGTGGGTGCAGTCCTTTATGGCGGCGGATACGTGCTGCTGGCTTTTCTGGAGCAGGGATTGGTTCAACAGCACGCATGGCTAACGCGACAGCAATTACTGGACGCGGTGGCAATCGGGCAATTCACACCGGGTCCGGTCCTTTCTGCGGCGACATTCATTGGATATATTCTGGGTGGCGTTCCGGGAGCTGTGGTTGCCACCATAGGGATATTCCTGCCGTCGTTCTTCTATGTAGGGCTACTGGCGCCCGTGTTATTTCGGTTGCGGCAATCAGTTTGGATCGCGGCATTCCTCGATTCGGTGAATGTGTGCGCCGTGGCACTCATGGTCGGGGTGACCATTCGCCTGGGCATCGATGCACTGAGGGGATGGCCGGCATGGCTGATTTCGCTTGGTTCGCTCGCTATCTTGTTGCGGTGGAAAATCAGTCCAGCGTGGATTGTGCTGGGCGGAGGAATTGTGGGATTGTTTTTGGCGACAATTCGTTAACGAAGTCAGAATCTATCGGAGGAAAATCATGACGTTACGCAGGATCGCTTGCTTGCTCCTTGTACTGACCTGCTCAATCGCGGCGAACGCGGGAGACCGGAAGTTCATCGTGAAACCACGGTCGGGTGACCGGAAGGCGCTGCCCTTCAGCGAAGCCGTGTTGGTGGGCAACACACTTTATATCGCGGGCCACATTGGACTCGATGCGAAAACAGATCTGCCTCCTGCGAGTGCAGAGGACGAAGCGCGCTTGGTCATGGAGGGGATCAAGGAAACGGTGGAATCGGCCGGGATGTCCATGGACGACGTGGTCTCGATGCAGATTTTTTGTACCGATCTGAAGCTCTACGACACGTTCAACGCTGTCTATAAGACGTACTTTCATGGCGACTTCCCCGCACGGGCGTTCATCGGCACCGACAAACTACTTCGCAACGGGCACTACGAGGTGCTGGGAATCGCGGTGAAACGATCACAGTAACCGGAAGTTATTCGTATTTTATTCGCCTTACGCGTGGCCCTTGTGATAAATGTATAGACCATGCGAAAGGCGGTCATTCATCTCAAGAAGTCCGATCCCGTCCTGCGGGCGATTATCGAACGTGTAGGCCCGTGCCGTATGGAGTTTGGTGCAGCGGAGTTTTGCAGCCTGGCCGAGGCAATCGTTTATCAGCAACTGAATGGCAAGGCCGCTGTGACGATCTTCAAGCGCTTCGCAGCCTTGGCGGGGGAACCCCTCACGCCGGAAGGCATCCTCAAACTGAGTGATGACCAACTCCGGGGCGTGGGGTTATCGAAACAGAAGTCGGCATATCTGAAAGATCTGGCAGCGAAAACCGCGTCGGGCTTACTCGATTTTTCGTGTCTACCGAAGTTGTCAGACGAAGAAGTGATCAAGCATCTCACGCAGGTCAAAGGGATCGGTGTGTGGACGGCTCATATGTTCCTGATCTTCTCGTTGCGGCGCCCCAATGTGCTGCCGACCGGCGATTATGGCGTCCAGGTGGCCGTCAAGAAGCACTACAAAAAACGCAAGCTGCCGAAGCCGAAGGACATGGAAAAGATTGCCCGTGCCTGGGAGCCGTATCGAAGCGTCGCCTGCTGGTATATGTGGCGGAGTTTAGACATCAAAACCTTGTAACCTCTGTGTCCCGCTAGGTCCCCTGTGTTTAAATGGTGTTCGATGACTGACGTAAAGATTCGTGTGCTGGTGGCAAAGCCTGGCCTCGACGGTCATGACAGGGGCGCCAAGGTGATTGCGCGGGCTCTGCGCGATGCGGGGATGGAAGTCATTTACACCGGCCTGAGGCAGACTCCGGAGATGATCGTCACCGCCGCTCTTCAAGAAGATGTACAGGTCATCGGATTATCGATTCTCTCCGGGGCCCACAACGCAATTGTGCCGCGCGTGATGGATCTGCTCCGGCAAAACAAAATGGATGACGTGATCGTGCTGGTGGGCGGGATCATTCCAGATCAGGACATCGAAGGTCTCCAGAGAGCCGGAGTGGCCGCGATCTTTCAGCCGGGCACCGCCATGGATGACATCGTGAAGTTTATCCGCACGCACGTAAAGGGTCCCGGCGTGGCGACAGCGTGATGCTCGGTATGGATGCGGCCCGGGCCAAAAAAATCCTTTCTGCGGCGGTCGGACCAGCACCCTGGTATTGGCAAACCTTTCCCAACATTCAATCGCAATCCCGACAGCGCTTTGTATGGACGCATCACGGAACCGAGGGGCCGGTAGCTCATCTCGTCACTCTCGGTTTGGAGCAGGAGGCTGCCACGGTCCGGCTCGCGCTGAATACATACTGCCGTCCCTTTCTACTAGCTCCGAATTTTCTGGGAGTATGGTGTCCCGAGGGACGCAATATTCGTCTGGCATGCTTCGAGCCCGATCAGCTCAAAGCGTTCGACGTGGCAGAGGTAGCGGGCTGGTTCAAGCAATCCTCGGAGCGGATTTACTCGGCCACGGCTCCGATTGCCGACTTCGAAATTCCGCTGTCTTTGACTGCCGGCACACACAAGATAGAGACACCTTCTGAGTTCTCCACGATCGATGAACTCATCGTTCCGACCAGTTATAAGCCAATGACCCAGGACGATCCCGCGTTTGCGCTGTTCGTCTTCTATTTGCAGGCAGGGTTGGTGCAAGTGCTACCGCAGAAGTGGTTCACCGCCGCGCAGTATCAGATCGGGCAGCAGTGGATCACCCGAGCCACCCGCGATCCGGAGTCGCAGCGGATTCTGGGGGAGTGCTTCGGAGTGGGGACGTTTCTGCTGGAAGAGGACGGGTGCCGGCTGGCGGAGTGGATCGAACGATCGTAAGTCGCGGCCGTACTCGTCCCTGACATCGATGTCGCAGACTTCAATTCAGCTCGAACAACATCAAGGTATCAGCCTCTTGCGATTGCAGTCAGGTGACGGCATGAACCGCCTCACCCAGACCTGCGTCGTTTCCCTTACGGAAACATTGCATGGGCTGAGGCGTGAAGCATGCACCCTGGTTATTGCTGGAAATAGCCACTTCTTTTCAGTCGGAGCAAATCTGGAGGAAATCGCGACACTTAAAGGCCCTGCAGCTTACCAGTTCTGCAGATTGGGGCAAGGCTTGATGGCAGCGATCGAGAACTTCCCTGCCCCTGTCTATGCCGCTATTTCCGGATACTGTATGGGTGGTGGACTCGATCTCGCCCTGTCCTGTCATCGGCGGATTGCTTCGCCAAATGCCATCTTCGGACACCGAGGAGCCGCGTTAGGACTCATCACGGGCTGGGGGGGAACGCAGCGGCTGCCGCGATTGATCGGGAAGGCGCGAGCACTGGAAATGTTCGTTGCTGCCGGGAAAGTAAGCGCGGCGCAGGCGCTTCGCATGGGTTTGATTGATAGGATCGCCGAAGATCCGATTGCGGAAACGTGTCGATGGATTCGCGACATGCGCTAACTCTTCCAATCCGGACGATGCTGCATTGCGCCGTTCCGCCCAGCTGGTATACCGTAGTCAGTCCGTCTGTAGTCAGTCCGTCTTAAGACCCTCATGGCTAACCGAAATGAAACCTTGGCCGTAAACACGTCAACTGCGGGTACTGTGCTCACGACAAAAGTTGATGCCACGTCAGCTCGGTTCGAAGCCAACATGCGCTTCCTGGCCGATCTCATGTCGCAAGTGCGCAATGAAGGGGAGAAGATCTGCGAGGGTGGAGGCGCCAAAGCCATCGAAAGCCAGCATGCCAAGGGCCGCCTGACGGCGCGGGAACGGATCGCTCTACTAGCTGATCCGGACACGTTCTCTGAGCTTGGGCTCTATGCGGCGCACGGCATGTACGAAGAATGGGGTGGCGCGCCAGCTGCCGGGGTCATTACCGGCATGGCGCGGGTGCATACGCGGCTGGTGTTGATCATCGCAAATGACGCTACCGTGAAAGCTGGCGCATTCTTTCCGATGACGTCCAAGAAAGTGATCCGGGCGCAGAACATCGCGATGGATAATCGCATTCCGACGATCTATCTGGTCGATTCTGCGGGAGTCTTCCTTCCCTTACAAGAGGATGTTTTTCCCGATACCGATGATTTTGGGCGCGTGTTTCGCAATAATGCAGTGATGTCGGCGATGGGTATTCCGCAGATCGCCGCGATCATGGGAATGTGCGTGGCAGGTGGCGGGTATCTGCCGGTCATGTGCGATCACGTGTTGATGACAGACGGCAGCGGACTGTTCCTAGCGGGGCCGGCTTTGGTGCAGGCAGCCATCGGACAGAAAGTATCGGCCGAGGAGTTGGGCGGCGCAGCGATGCACTCGGCGATCAGCGGGACCGTCGATTTTCGCGAAACGAATGACAAGGCGTGCATCGAGAGGATCCGTTCAATCGTCGAGAAGTGGGGATATCGACGGCTGTCGCCCTGGGATCGCAAGAAACCTGTGGAGCCCGTCCTGGCCGCGGAGGAGATCTATGGCATTTATGATCCGTCGCCCGCACGTCCGTATGACATGAAGGAAGTGCTGGCGCGCATTCTCGACGGCAGCCGCTTTGACGAGTACAAGCCCGAGTATGGGAAGACCCTGATCTGCGGATACGGCAGGATCGGGGGATTCGCCGTCGGCATCGTTGCTAATCAGAAACTGCATGCTCAGCAGACCGATCATGAAGGGCATAAGCGGGTGGAGTTCGGTGGGGTGATCTACACCGAGTCGGCGGAGAAAGCCGCTCGCTTCATCATGGACTGCAATCAGAATCTGATTCCTCTCGTCTTTTTCCATGATGTCAACGGCTTCATGGTGGGGCGCGATGCGGAATGGAGCGGCATCATCAAAGCCGGCGCCAAGATGGTGAACGCGGTTTCGAATTCTGTGGTCCCAAAGATTACAGTGATCGTGGGCGGCTCGTTCGGGGCTGGCCACTACGCCATGTGCGGGAAGGCCTATGATCCGCGGTTTGTTTTCGCCTGGCCCACAGCGCGTTATGCAGTCATGAGCGGAGACTCGGCGGCCGGGACTCTGGTCGAGATCAAAGTGAAGCAACTCGAACGCGGCGGGAAGAAGTTGAGCGATGAGGAAAAAAAAGAGCTCTACGAATCAGTAAAGCGAACCTACGATGAGCAAACCGATCCACGTTATGGCGCAGCGCGCTTGTGGATCGACAAGATCATCGATCCTATCGAGACCCGGGAAGCGATCACCGAGGCTTTGGAAGCGGCCGCGCTGAATCCGGATGTGCCGGAGTTCAAAGTGGGAGTGCTGCAAACGTAAGAACAACTTCCATTTCCACGGATTCACGCGGATGCGCACGGATTAGAAGCAGATCAACTTGATCACAGATGCGTGACAATCCGTTTTAATTCATGACCTAGAGTCTATGGCCGACACTGTAAAACTGATTGAGTGCCCTCGCGATGCCTGGCAGGGCCTTAAGGGGATGATTCCCGCCGATCTGAAGGCGAACTATCTGAAAGCCTTGATCAGCGCAGGATTCAAACACATCGACGCCGTCTCGTTCGTATCGCCGAAAGCAGTGCCCCAGATGGCAGACTCCGAAGATGTGTTGAAGGAACTCGACCCGCCGGATGATGTCGAGATTATCGGAATCGTCGTCAACGAGAAGGGCGCACAGCGGGCCATTGAAACACACGCCGTATCAACCTTGGGCTTCCCTTATTCCATATCAGAAACCTTCCTGAGGAAAAATCAAAATCAGTCTCCCGAGGACGCACTTGAGGAACTGGAGAAAGTTCAGAAAAAGGCCGACGACGCTGGGCTCGAGGTCGTAGTTTACATCTCTATGGCCTTCGGCAATCCGTATGGTGATCACTGGAGCGTCGAGGAAGTCTTGGACGCCGTGGAATTGCTCGAAGGCGAAAACCTGCACATGATCTCACTCTCTGACACAGTGGGGATGGCGAGTCCCCAGCAGATCGCTGAAGTGATTCGGGCTGTCCAAACGAAATATGATTATCTCGAGATTGGCGTGCACTTACACAGCCGCCCTGAGCAGGCCGGAGACAAAATCCTTGCTGCATACGACGCGGGCTGTCGGCGTTTCGACTCGGCAATCGGCGGACTGGGAGGCTGTCCTTTCGCGCAAGACGCACTGGTGGGGAACATTCCGACGGAGAAAGTAATGGAGGCGCTTCGCCAGCGGAGTGCCCAGTTGCCAGCCTTGAAATCACTCGATACTCTTCTGAAGGCAACAGGGGGTATCGCGGCGAAGTATTCGGAGTCTCACGCCGCGGATTAGTCGCCATCGATCGAACATTGTGAAATCGAGCACGGGACATCGGTTTTTCCTATGAACTACCACACGGTTCAACTTGCGTACGAGGACAGGGTGGCAACGCTTACCCTGAATCGTCCGGAGAAGCGCAATGCGATCAGCTTTGAATTGATCGACGATCTGGTACGGGCGCTCGACGAGGTGGCGAAGTCCGATGCGATTGTGCTGATCGTGACCGGGGCGGGAAAAGCCTTTTGTTCGGGGATGGATCTGGACAATCTGAAAGCGTTGCTTGGCCGCACTCCAGAACAGAATCTGCAGGACTCGCAGACAATGGTGCAACTGTTTCGATCACTCTACGAGTTCCCGAAGGTGACGATCGCCGCTGTGAATGGCCCGGCGATCGCCGGCGGAACGGGGTTAGCGCTGTTGTGCGATTTTACGCTAGCAGTGCCGGATACGAAGTTTGGCTATACCGAAGTACGAATCGGATTCGTGCCGGCTATTGTGTCGACATTCCTGCTCCGCCAGGTCGGTGAGAAACAGGCGCGAGACCTGCTGTTGACGGGAAGAATTTTCGGTTCCGAGGAAGCGGCGCGTATGGGGCTAATCAACGAAATTGTGCCCGCGACAAATCTCATGGCTCGGGCCCGGGAATTGGCTGCATTGCTGACGGAAAACAGCGCGTCTTCACTTCGGGCCACTAAGCAGTTGCTCACCGATCACGCGCGTATGGAACTAGAGGCACATATGGAAGCAGCGGTGCGTGAGAACGCGGCAATCCGGAGGACAGCGGATTTTCGCGAGGGAATTACTTCATTCTTAGAAAAGCGCAAGCCAGTCTGGACGGGGAAATGAGTTCCCACCATCAACCTGCTACGAACGAGACTCGCCTGCGTGTACGCTATGCGGAAACCGATCAGATGGGTGTCGTGTATCACTCGAACCACCTGATCTGGTTCGAAGTGGGGCGGGTGGAACTGATGCGGCAGATGGGATTTTCCTACCGCGACATGGAACGCGAAGACGGACTTTACATCGCCGTGGCCGAAGCCAGGTGTCGGTACCGCGCTCCAATTTATTACGATGAGGAAGTCATTGTGCGCACCTGGTTAAAGACGGTACGCGAATCTGTGATTAAGTTCAGCTACGAATTGGCTCGGGCCAATACCGGAGCGGTGCTGGCCGAAGGCGAGACCACGCATATCGTTACGAATTCAGAGATGAAAGTCTCTGCCCTGCCGGACAAGTATCTTAGCGTGTTCCGCGCCGCAACTGGGAATAACAGATAGACTCGAGGACTCTTTTGAACGCTCTGCACCTCACTGGAAACGATCTCAGACTGGAGGATGTGCGCGAGGTCGCAATATCGCGCCAAGCGGTCCTGCTCTCACCGGATGCCCGCGAGGCCGTGAATCTGGCGCGCACCGTGGTCGACGAGATTGTGGCCGGGAATAAGTTGGCGTATGCGATCACGACTGGAGTCGGCAAGCTGAGTGATGTTCGGATTCTCGGCGACCAGATCCGCGAACTGCAAGTGAACCTAGTGCGATCACACGCCTTCGGCGTGGGCTCTCCTCTTCCCCTTGCGGAAACTCGGGCCATGATGCTTTTGCGAGCAAACTCGCTCGCCAAAGGCCACTCCGGCGTTCGTGCAGCGGTGATCGATATACTCTGCGAGATGCTGAATCGAGGCGTCATCCCGTTCATTCCATCGCAGGGCAGCGTGGGCGCGAGCGGGGATTTAGCCCCACTTGCGCATCTGGCACTCGCTCTGATCGGTGAAGGCGAGTGCCACGACGAGACAGGAACTCGCTTCCCTGCTTGGGAGGCTTTGAAGCGGGCCCAGATCAAGCCGCTTGTCCTTGAGGCCAAAGAGGCGATCTCTCTCATCAACGGCACACAAGCTATGCTGGCGGTCGGCACTCTGGCATTGCTGGCAACTGAGACTCTTGTGGATACCGCTGATGTGCTGGGCGGACTTTCGTGCGACGCTTTGAAAGGAACCGATACGGCATTCGATGTCCGCATTCACGAGGTGCGCCCGCATGCGGGACAAATAAAAACCGCCGCAAATCTACGCCGCATGCTCGAAGGCAGCCAGATTCGCGAGTCCCACCGCGAGTGTGGGCGGGTACAGGACGCGTATTCGTTGCGCTGCATACCGCAGGTGCATGGCGCCGTCCGCGACACTCTGGCATACTGCCGATCGGTATTTGAGACCGAAGCCAACTCGGCGGTAGACAATCCGCTGGTCTTCATCACCGACCCAAAGAGCGGTGGGGGCGACGTAATCTCCGGCGGAAATTTTCATGGAGAGCCTCTGGCGTTCGCACTGGATTTCCTGGCGATTGCATTGAGTGCGCTGGCAGGCATCAGCGAGCGGCGGATCGAAAGGATGGTAAATCCTGCTCTGAGCGAAGGCCTGCCGCCATTCCTTGCTCCAGGCGCCGGCCTGAATTCCGGATTCATGTTGCCGCAGGTTACCGCGGCCGCGCTGGTCAGTGAAAACAAAGTATTGGCCCACCCGGCTTCGGTGGATTCCATCACCACCTCGGGCAACAAGGAAGATTATGTATCGATGGGGATGACCGCGGCACTCAAACTGCGGCGCGTCGTCGACAACACTCGGAATGTGCTGGCGATCGAAGCCATGGCGGTTGCCCAAGCGCTTGATTTCCTTGCCCCGCTGAAGACCTCAAAACGTGGACAAGCGGCACACGCGGCCATACGAAGCGTGTGCGCCCCGATTGAGAAGGATCGCGTGATGTACGCGGACCTAGAACGAACGGCAGAACTGATCGCTAAAGGGAAAGTCGCTGCTGCACTGGCTTAGTTGTTAAAGTTATGAAGACGTTTACGGAATACCTGAAATTCCATACGAAGACGCATCGCGCATACGTTCACATCACACCGCAATTGGAGCAGATCGTGAGCAAGAGCGGAGTCAAGGAAGGCATGGTGCTTGTTTCGGCCATGCATATCACGGCCGGCGTCTATGTAAATGACAATGAAAGCGGATTGATCGAGGACATCGACCAGTGGCTAGAGCACCTCGCCCCTTTTCGCAAAGACTACAAGCATCACGATACCGGGGAAGACAACGGCGACTCTCACCTAAAAGCATTGCTGATTCATCATGAGGTGATTGTGCCCATCACTGCCGGGAAGCTCGATCTGGGAACATGGCAGCGGATTTTCTATGCTGAGTTTGACGGCCAACGGGACAAGCGGGTCATCGTAAAAGTTATGGGAGAGTGACGCGATGTCGGAAGAGCTGAACGAACTGAAAGAACATGCCGAACACGCCAAGGAAGATCCCTCCCTGGCGCCGATCTCGGTGACCATGGCCGTGCTAGCGGTCCTGGTCGCGGTCGTGACCTTGCTGGGTCACCGCGCCCACACAGAAGAAGTTGTGCTGCAGGCCAAGGCATCGGATCAATGGGCCTACTATCAAGCAAAGAATATCCGCCGGCATGAGGATGAAATCTTCAGCGACCTCGCCTCCGTGGAGACCACGACGGACGCGGCGGCCCTGGCCAAATTGCGGGAGAAATACTCCAGCGAGGCGGCACGCTACAAAGACGATCAGAAGCAAATCGAGGACAAGGCAAGAGAGATGGAGGCCGAAGTCGCAACGGAGAGGAATCGAGCCGATCGTTTTGACTTGGCAGAGGTATTCCTGGAAGTTGGGCTGGTGATCACTTCCATCACCCTGCTGTCAGGCCGCAGGTTTTACTGGGCGCTCGGCCTCTTGATGGCTGCGATCGGCATTACGCTGGCCGCCACAGCCTTCTTCGTACACTGAGACGAACGTTCCCACGGTTCCCGGCGTCACGCCCTGTTGCATGAGCCCGCCAGTCTGGCTAATCGTCACTCCATCAGCCGACCGAGCGATTTGTCGCTGTATTTTAGCCAGTCCACAATCGAGACTTTTTGGGTTCCCTCGACTGTTGATGAAAATGTTCTCCGGCTTGATATCGTGGTGAATGATACCTTTCTGGTGGGCAGTATCCAGGCCATCGGCGACTTCAATCCCGATCTTCAGCCATTGCTCGACCTTGAAATGGCGCCCTGAACATCACCTGGCAAGCTCTGGCTATCGATGAATTCCATCGCGATAAAAGCTTTGCGGGCTTCTTTGCTGATATCGCGGGTCTCGCGCAACTTCGTCGGGCAGAAACTTGAGGGCCACAAAACGACGGAGGCGCGAGACATCTCCTTGTACACAACGCCCCTGCTACCGGCACCGTGTTTCTCGACGATGTGATAGTGAGAGACGGTCTGACCGACAAGGCCGCCACTGCTCGAACCACTGGCTTGTTTCCTCGCGACCTACAGGACGTGCCCTTTCGTACTGAACGCCCTCACTTATATGTGTGATTTCAATCACACCCGGAATGACAACCCTGGGTCAGAATCGGCACTGGGTTCGAGGGGGAGAAGGTGGCGTAGTAATGGAGAAGTCAGATGGAAGGCCGGTGCCGGTGTGCATGCTGGCGCACGAAATGATAAACCGATTGTCTGTAATCGTCGGCAACTGTGACCTTATGGGTACCAAGATTTCCGCTGATTCCGAGTGTGCAAAGCGCCTATCTGCTATCCGGGAAAGTGCGCGCGTTATGGCGGCAGAACTGAACAGACATCAGTGTGAGCTTCAGGGCCTGATGCGTACTACCGTGATGGAAAAGGGCAAGTTTCTTACTTAAGCTTTTGTGGGTGGGTTGGCTGGCGTGTAGGTGCAAGGATAAGCTCCGAACGGGTTTGGTGATTGTGTCGTATTGTGCACGGGCTGGAAATTCAAATCGTAATCGGCAGTTTATGCACTCTGGAAATCTGCCTTGCGGAGACACCAGAAGGCCGAGGGGATGATGCGAAAGCGGCGCAGAACCGACGGCTGACATCACATCTTCCAACTCTCCCAACATTGTTGGGATCGTTTTTCAAAGCTTATCCCGTTTCCAGACCTTGCAGAAGATATTGCTGAAACCGACTGGGGAAGGAAGAGGACGAACGTGTTGTTCACCTTTAGTCTCTCGTCAGCTCTCGCGACGGTGATCAGCAGCATGGCAAATACGGCCAGCAGTCCCCAGGTGGAATACGTGCCTGCACCGTCTCAATCTTGAACGATTACCGTCCCGATGCGGGCATGTTCTTCAATAGCTTCGCCACCGTGACGTTCAAGGCACTCTCGCCTGACTTCTCGATCGGTAACCGTAGTACCTGTTCTGAAGGTTTGCTGTTATGCGCCGATACGAGGGTGCCAGAGAGTTTGTCCGTATAAGGTCAAGATCTGTCTCAATGAGCGGTTCGGCCCGTACTCAAGAATTGAAAGAACGCTGGCTGCAAACCAAACTTTCCTCGCGGCAGCGGTTCAGTTACTCCGCTCTCAATGCTTCCACGGGATCGATTCGAGCAGCGCGGCGAGCCGGCAGATAGCTTGCCAGCGCAGCCGCGATGGCCAGGAGGAGCGGCACAGCGAGGAACGTCAGGGGATCAAGCGGGCTGATGCCGAAGAGCAGTGTTTTCATGAGTCTCATGAGGGCGGCTGCCGCCCCGAGGCCAATGACGACGCCAATTCCCGTCAACACGAGCGCGGATCGAACGAACATCCATCGCAGCACACCCTTCTGTGCCCCGAGCGCAAGGCGGATTCCTATTTCGCGAGTGCGCTGCGAAACAGCGTACGATATGACTCCGTAAACGCCAATCAGACTTAGTGCAAGCGCCATTGCGCCGGCAATCGCCAGCATGACGAGCGTGAATGAGGTGCGTTCGAGCGACTGGCTGTAGATCTCCTGCATGGTGTTCACCGACGCGAGCGGCAAGCTTGCGTTCACTGACCAGACAGCTTGTTGCACCCGCTTGAGGAAGCTTTCAGTTCCGGCACGGTTGCTGCGAATCGCGAACGTGACGAAGCGCGGGGCATCAATGGTCGGCTTCGCCGTATACGGATCGTGGAGCATCGCCGGCCAATAGATGATGGCAGGCGCTTTTTCGTCGACGCCATGTACGCGCACATCTTCGACGACACCGATCACCTCTTGCCAGGGCGAGTTCGAGAATTGGCGGAGACGTTTGCCGACGGCGGCCGAGGCCGAGCCCCACGACTCGCGCGCAAAATTCTCCGACACGATCACCCTGGGTCGCAGGTCGTAGTTGTCAGTCCATGTGAAGTCGCGACCCGCAACCAGACGAGTGCCCATCGCGTTGAAATACGCTGGTGAAACGAAGTTGAAGAGCCTGAGGGGAGGCTCTCCGCCTTCGTAACTTTTCCCTTCTACGCGAATCTCGTCCCAGTTGGGATCGACGTTCTCCATGGGCACCGCACCCGCGAACCCAACCGAAGTGACTCCCGGAATGGCAGCAAGTTTGTCTGTGATGTTGTTCTGAACGTGTGTGACCGTTTGCGGATCGGAGATCAGCAAATCAGGAATCCAAATGTGCATGGTCTGCACGTGTTGGGGATCGGCAAAGCCGGGCTCGACATTGTGTAGCGCCGCGAAGGTGCGAATCATAAGCACAGCGCTAACCAGCAGAATGAGTGCCATCGATACCTGCGCTGTGACCAGCACATTGCGAGAGCGCTGCCGCCCACGGCCTTCGCTGGCCGTCCGGGTTGTGCTTCCCAGGGTCGCGGAGCCCTGTGTCCGGGCGTATCTTAACGCCGATATGGATCCGAACAACAATCCCGACAGAACCGACAATGCGAGAGTGAAAGCGAGCGAGCGCGCATCGAGAGAGATCTCACTCAGGCGCGGCAGATCGGCTGGGCCGCTGGCCACGAGAAGACGCAGGCCCGCAAAGGCTACCCCTACGGCAATTACGCCGCCCAAGAGCCCGAGAGAGACGCTCTCGATCAGCAGTTCGCGAGCGATGCGCATGCGGCCGGCGCCCAACGCGGCTCGAATGGAAAGCTCCTGGTGGCGCGACTCCGCGCGAACCAGCAGGAGGTTGGCGACGTTGGTGCACACAATCAGCATGACCAGTCCGACGGTCGCCATGACCACCCACAGCACACCATCTATGCTGCCGATGACCAGCTGTTTCAAAGAACGGAAGGCGGGGGTAATTCGCCACGTCTCATAATAATGCGGATTCGTGCCGGGGCCGTTCGACCACGAATCCATCCATACCGCAATCAGGCGCGCAATGTCGGCGTCAGCTTGGGCGAGTGGCATACCTGGTTTGAGACGGGCGATTCCGTAGTAGCCAAAACCGGCCAGCTTCTGATTGGCACGCTCCAAAGCCAGTGGTACCAAGAGATCGAAGTCGCGATCAACCAGCCGGAAACCGCGTGGCATGACGCCAACGATCTCCCTGCTTTGCGCGTCCACTTGAATGGCGCGTCCAATGACTTTGCGATCCCCACCAAAACGCCGCTGCCAATAGCCGTAGCTCAACATGACGGTCTTCCCGCCATGTGGATCCTGATCGGCTTGAGCAAACCAGCGGCCGGCCGCGGGGGGAACGTCGAGTGTCTGCAACACGCCGTCGCTTAACATCTCGGTTCGCACCTGTTCCGGTTCAGCTACGCCCGTTACACTTGCGTTGCTTGGCGTCCAGATACCCATCGACAGGAAGCTTCGGTTCTGTTCGGAGAAGGTGAAGTACATCGACGCCGAAAGCTGAAGACCGCTGGAAAAATTAGCCAGGCCTCCGGCGCCGGGAGCATTAAACCACAACGAGACAAGCTGTCCCGAATCGGGGTAAGGCAGGGGCTTCAAAAGGACGCCGTTGACCACGCTGAACACCGTAGTATTGGCGCCGATGCCGATGGCCAGCGTGAGTAGAACGGTCGCGGCAAAGCCTGGCGATTTTCCCAGCCGGCGGAAGGCGAATTTTAGGTCGGCCAGAATGGATTCGAACGCCGGCCACTGCCATACTTCACGGCTGCGCTCCTCGAGAAGTGTCACGTTGCCAAATTCGCGCCGCGCCATCTGCCCGGCTTGCTTGCGTGACATGCCGTCGGCCATTAATTCCTCAGTTCGCTCTTCGATGTGCTCTTGGACCGAGATGGAGATATCCTCATAGCGGCGACGCCGGGAGAAAAACTGAGCCAACCATTCCATCGTAGGCCTCCTATACTTTGGCAACAGCGAGCACGCGCGTGATGCCGGCGAACATCTTTTCGACGCTGATGACTTCTTTTTCGAGGTGGCGGATGCCCGCGTCGGTAAGCCGGTAAATCCGCGTAGGGCGCCCCTTGGCGGAGGTTCCGGTTTCCGCTTCGAGCCAGCCTTCCTTCAGCATCCGCTGGAGCGCGGGATAGAGAGAGCCTTCCTCCACCTGAAGCAGGTCGTCGGAAACCTGCTTGATGTGCTTCACCAGCGCATAGCCGTGCATAGGTTTCAACCGCAGGGACTGGAGAATCATCACTTCCAGCGCGCCAGGAAAAAGATCGCGATGTTCGGGGTTGTTTGCCATCGGGACGCATTCTAGATTAGACATACCTATTTTGGCAATAGGTATTTTTAAACACTTGGCATCACAGAAGAAATTTGTCCTGGGTTGCCGGAAACGTCGGGGCTCATCTACGCGGTAGCGTCCGCCGCGCCAGCGACTTAGTCCTGGTCCCTCATCCGTCCACAACTCGGAAGACTTGATCCTCCCGCTTGCCCAATGTGCTCGCAGAGCGATTAGACGATTTCGATTTAAGGGCAAGTGGAACACTGACGTAGTGCCGGTCACGGACAAAGGAGACTCCACCCGCTTACGCATGATGATGCTGGAGGAACTCCAGCGCGCCGCCACTACTTGCGAGATCGCGACTCGCACGTACTTGCGATACGTGACTGCGTTCGCCAATTTTGACGCATGCCGACAAACCAAGAAACACAACCAGTGGCCGGTGACAGATGGCGAATTATAGGAGGCGGGAGGATCAACATCAACCAACTGCAACCTTAAAATTTCTTCAGAATTGGGGGTGGGTCAGCAGCTTGCAACGCGACATGAGGTCTTGCCAAGAACGTCGCCACAAGGCCGCAGGCGGCAGCGAAGGACAGCCACATCCCGGGGACCGCCTGGTTCCGAGTAACGTGAATCAGGTACGTGCAGACGGCGGGTGTGAAGCCCCCAAAGATCGCGGTGGCCAGGCTATAGGCAAGCGCAAAACCCGTCGTGCGCACGCTGGCCGGCATGATTTCGGTAAGAAAAACGACCATGGCCCCGTTATAGCTGCCATAGATGAACGAGAGCCACAGTTCGACGGTGAGCAATCTCGAGAAAGATGGTTTGCCAACAAGCCACAGTATCGCAGGATAAGCGCTGACCAGCATGAGAACTGTGCAAATGAGAAGCAACGGCCGACGGCCTACCCTATCGGAAAGCGCTCCCACCACGGGGAGCCACAAAAGATTCGACGCGCCGACGCAGAGGGTAACGATCAGACTGTCAATGCTGGCCAGGTGCAGGACGGAGCTGCCGAACGTCGGCGTATAAGCCGTGATCATGTAGAACGACACCGTGGTCATGGTTACTAACATCATTCCGACAATCACCATCTGCCAGCTGGCAGTCAGAGAATGCAAAATCTCGGCAACGCTGGGCTTGTGCTTGCGGGCAACGAACTCGTCGGTCTCCTGGAGAGAACGTCTCAGCCTGAAAAGAAATGGGATGATCACGCAGCCAAGCAGTAATGGGACACGCCATCCCCACTGCATCATCTTTTGCGGCGACAACTTGGAACTCAATATGACTCCGACCAGGGCGGCGAACATGACGGCTACCTGTTGACTCGCCGATTGCCAGCTGACGTAAAAGCCTTTGTGTCCCGGAGTGGCGATCTCCGACAAATAGACCGACACACCGCCCAGCTCCATCCCGGCTGAAAACCCCTGTAGCAGACGGCCAACGAGCACAAGTAGCGGAGCGATCAGGCCTATTGTCGCGTAACCCGGCATGCAAGCGATGGAAATGATCCCCACCGACATGAGGCTTAGCGTCAGAATGAGTCCGGAGCGGCGTCCATGACGATCGGTGTACGCGCCCAGCACAATGGCGCCTAGAGGCCGCATCAGAAAACCCGCCCCGAAGGTCATCAGCGAGGACATTAAGGATACGAATGGATTCCGGCTGGGAAAGAAGGCATTGCCGATCGCAGTGGCGTAATACCCAAAGACCATGAAGTCGTACATCTCCAGGAAATTGCCGCTGGAGACACGTATCACAGACCAGATATTTGTTTTCCGATTCTGCGGTGTGATCGCCGGCATGGACTCGATCAATGCCGCTGGCTGGAGTGGAAGTAGCGATTCGCCCATTGGATTTCTTGTTGGAACGCTTTCGCGATCACCGGGTCGTGCTCACGCTCAAACCTGCCGAACCGCGTCCGGAATTCCATCGTTTGCACTCATGTCGAGTAGCGGGAGCTCGACACGGAAGCAACTGCCGCGGCCCTCTCGACTCGAGACTTTGACGTCAGCATTATGCGCAGTGCAGATCGCCTTGACGATGGACAGACCTAGTCCCGCCCCGCCGTTGGCACGGGAGCGGGCTTTATCCGCACGGTAAAAGCGCTCGAACACATGAGTAAGAGCGTGAGTTGGAATGCCGGGGCCATCGTCGGAGACTTCGAGGACCGCGGTGTTTCCTTCTCTGCTGACACTGACATCGATCACGCCACCTTCCTGGGTATATTTGATGGCGTTATCGATAAGGTTGACGATCACTTGCTGCAGGCGAGTCCGGTCTCCTTCCACCGGGACGCCGACGGCCACATGGGTGCGAATCCGGATCGATTTTTCCTGTGCCAGCAACCTCATTTCGTCCGCAGTCGATGCAGCCATGTCACCCAGGTCCAGGCGTGTCTTGTCCATCTTCACTTCGCCGGCATCAAGGCGCGAAATAGCCAGAAGGCTTTCGACGATGCGAGACATCCTGTGAGTCTCTTCCAGTGCGCTGCCAATCTGATCTCCCAAAGCGGTATCCCGGCGTTGGTTCTGCGCGATACCTTCCAGTTCCAACTGGAGGATCGTCAAGGGCGTGCGCAACTCGTGAGAAGCATCGGCCGAAAAACGGTTGATGTGTTGAAACGCCTCGTCGAGTCTCTCGATCATGCGGTTCAGTGCCGTAGAGAGTCGCTCCAATTCGTCGCCGGTGCGGATCACCGGCAAACGCTCGCTCAGGTTCGAGGAAGTGATTCCCTCAGCTCTCCTGGTGATCTCGTCCACTGGCGCCAGAGACCGCCTCATCAACCAGTAACCGCCCGCAACGGCAAGTGAAACTACAAACGGCATGTAGATCGCAAATATCCGCAGCAGCCCATGCAGTACGAGTTTGACTTGGTTGTAAGGGGCGCCACTTTCCACGAAGAATCGATTTCCATCGGCGGTTGTAAGAGTCATCGAATCGATAAGTAACCGGTTTCCCGCCTCGAAGCGAATCTTTCCTGGACCATCCTTTTCGCTATCGGGTGGAAGAGGGATTCGCGAAGGATCGAACATTCCGTCCTTGGGCTCACCGGAAATGTAAACGGTGCCCTCGCCCTCGCGTACTACGCGAATGAAGCGTCCATTCACCTCAGGGGCATAAGCCTCGTTGATCTCTGTTGCCAGCCACGAATTGTCTTTGACCGACAGTTGGGAAAGTAGCTCTGTCCCGATCGTCTGGCACTCAGTCGCCAGCGTTCTTTGAAGAGTCCAGTCAAGATACCGTTCCAGACCGAGATATACCGAGACGCCAAACACGATAAGCGCTCCGGCCAGCAATCCGGCGTACCAGGCGGTGATGCGAAAGCGGAGAGACCGTGTATTCATGGCTGCTCTCCGGGGCCGATGGTGTAGCCCACTCCGCGCACCGTGCGAATAAGCTTCTGCTCGAATGGATCGTCGACCTTGTTCCGAAGATGTCGAACGTACACGTCCACGATGTTGGTAATACCATCAAAACTCTGGTCCCACACGTGTTCGATGATCATGGTGCGCGAGAGTACTCGTCCGGCATTCGACATCAGATACTCCAGCAGGGAATATTCCTTTGCCGTAAGGTCGATCCGCTTGCCCGCTCGCTTCACCTGCTGTGACAGACGATCGAGTTCGAGATCACCGACGCGTACCAGGCTGCTACGGGTGACTGGCCCGCGCCGAAGCAGGGCTTTCACCCGAACCAGAAGTTCAGCAAACGCAAATGGCTTTGTCAGGTAGTCGTCGGCCCCGGCCTCAAAATTTCCCACTTTGTCCGCAACCGCATCGCGAGCAGTCAGGATCAGAACGGGGACCTCCACATTATCCTTTCGAATGCTGCGTAGAACCTGGTTACCATCCACCATGGGCAGCATGAGATCAAGAATCACCAGATCGTAGTGGTAGGTCGTAGCCAGATCGAGCCCCGACTTGCCGTCTCTGGCAACATCAACCGCAAATCGCTCCTCGGTCAATCCACGGGCGACAAACGTGGATACCTTGGCCTCGTCTTCGACTAACAAAATGCGCATGGTTCTCCGGCCAGTAAGTATATTGCGGTTCGAGCTAAACCGTTAGAAAAGTCAGATGAAAACTTGTTCAGAAAGGCGGACTGTATGCCGGGCTCACGATCCTGAATAACGTTTCATCTGATCTTCATGGGGTGTTAATGTGAACCCTCCACGATTGACGTCCTGCCATGCTGAAGAAATATAGTGCCGGTTTCCTGCTACTGGTATGCACCTTGGCCCTCGCTCAATCGATCCCAGCACCTGATCACTGGATTGCGGTTCATGCCGGCCATCTGTTTGACGGAAGTGACAAGCTCGCGGCCGATCAGGTCATCTTGATCAAGGGAGACCGCATTGTGAAGGTTGGCGCGGAAAAGAACGTACCAGTTCCGGCCGACGCAGAAGTTATCGATCTCACCCACGCCACAGTCCTGCCGGGCTTGATCGATGCCCACACTCACGTTTTCGGCAATGGCCCGGACTTTGACAACCAGATCCTGCGTGACTCCTACCAATACCGCACGCTGACGGCGCTGGCTAATGCGCAGAAAGATCTGATGGTCGGCTTTACAACGCTGCGTGACCTAAAGACGCTAGGCGCAATGTACAGCGACGTGGACCTGCGCAATGCTATCGACCGTGGCATCGTCACCGGGCCAAGAATGCAGGTTGCGACCAGAGGAATTCAAACCACGGGCGGATTTGTGATGCGCGGCTATTCCCCCGAAGTTCCGCTGCCCAGCGCACTACAGGTGGTCGACTCCCCATGGGCTGGCCGTGAGGCCGTGCGCGATCAGGTCGCGCACGACGCCGACCTGATCAAGGTGTACGCGGCCTATGACTTCCATTTCACCAGCGATGGCAAGCTGGTGAGCCCGCCAACCTTCACCGCGGAAGAAATCAATGCCATCGTGGACGAAGCTCACAAGAAAGGCCGCAAGGTCTCCTGCCACGCTTTTGCTGGAGAGGGTCTCCGCAACTGCCTGAACGCCGGCGTCGAGTCGATTGAGCACGGGGTCGAGTTAGAAGACGCTGATATCGAGCTGATGGCGCAAAAAGGAATCTACCTGGTGCCGACTCTTTATCATTACCAGCTCGATCGTGAACGTGACATGAAAAAGTACGCCGGACACAGCGTTGCCGAGGTCTCAGAACCCAGCTTTCGGAGGGCCCTGGCCGCCGGTGTCAAAGTAGCGTTTGGCTCAGGGGTTGGTCCTTTTCCTCACGGCACGCAAACCAAGGAATTTGAATATCTGGTGAAATTTGGCATGACTCCGCCGCAGGCCATCCGAGCTGCAACATCAGAGGCGGCGCAGCTTATGGGGTGGCAGGATCGGATCGGTTCGGTGGAACCGGGGAAGTTCGCGGATCTCGTCGCGGTGGCAGGTGATCCCATCGCGGACATTACTGAGCTTGAGCGAGTGAAGTTTGTGATGAAGGGCGGCCAGGTGTACAAGAACGAACTGAGATGAGCGACTACATCCGATGACAACCCATATGAGAAGGCGTGATTTCCTCAGAAACGCAGCCAGCGCTGGGGCGGCGTTAGGGGCTCTCGGCGTTTCAGGGCCGATTCGTGCCCGCACCGAGAGCTCTCAGGCATGCGCTGAGACAAGCTTCCCGCAAGTTCAGGAGCTGACCGCCCATGTGTCTGAGTTTGTGGTCAACCTGAAGTTCGCCGACATCCCTGCGGATTCACTGGAACTCGGCAAGAAGTCGATTCTGGATGGTCTGGGACTGGCCCTCAGTGGCTCCAAAGCCGAGACGTGGGGACTCATCCAGCAGTATGTGAAATCTTTCGGCTTTTCCCCGCGCGGCGGCGCGTCGGTGCTGGGATCCGCAGTTCGGCTTCCAGCCCGCTTCGCCGCATTTGCCAATGGCGTGGCCATCCACGTCGACGATTTTGACGACACTCAACTCGCGGTCGCCAAAGATCGAGTGTACGGACTGCTCGTGCATCCCACGGTCTGTGTACTGCCCGCAGCCTTGGCGACAGCCGAGGTCGCTGGAAGAAGCGGAAAAGATTTGCTGGTCGCCTACGAAGCCGGAGTGGAAGTGGAGTGCAAGGTCGCCGAGGCGATCTCCCCGCGCCACTATGAAGACGGGTTCCATTCCACCGGTACCTGCGGAGTTTTCGGGGGGACCGCCGCCTGCGCCAAACTCAAAGGGCTGGATGCAGTACACACCTCGCGCGCTTTTGGGGTCGCCGCCAGCCACGCCGCCGGTCTGCGTGAGAACTTCGGCACCATGATGAAACCGTTTCAGGCAGGCCATGCTACCGAGTCTGGCGTGGTTGCCGCCGACTTCGCTGCTATTGGTTGGACCGCAGCCGAGCAGATTCTGGAAGCGCAGCGTGGCTTCTTCCATGCCTACGGCGGCACGTACGATCCGTCCGTAATTATAGAGCGACTGGCAAATCCCTGGACCTTTCAGAATCCAGGAGTCTCCATCAAGCCGTTCCCTTCGGGTTCTCTGACTCATCCCGGCATGACGGAACTCTCGCGATTGATTCAGGCGAACGCGATTCGAGCTGCCGATGTTGAGCGGTTAGAGGTTGGCGCGAACAAGAACATGGAGAGCACACTACTGCATCACCATCCGAAGACAGGATTGCAGGCGAAGTTCAGCATGGAGTTCTGCATGGCGATTTTGCTGCTAGACGGAAAAGCAGATCAGACGAAATACACCGACGCTGTGGTGAACCGCGCCGACGTACAGAAGATGATCGAGCGAGTTCGCTTCTATGTCGATCCCGAGGCCGAAAAGGCTGGGTACGATAAGATGACGACCATTCTTAAAATTACCTTGAAGGATGGACGCACGATCTCCGGACACGCTGACTTTGGCAAGGGCAGCCCGATCAATCCCATGAGCTACGATGAGGTCGCGGAGAAATTCCGCGGCTGCGCCGCATTCGCGGAATGGCCGGCCGACAAGGCGAACCAGGTCATCGAGATGGTGCGAAAGCTCGAAGAGGTATCGGATGTCCGCGCACTGACGGCACTTTTGAGCAAATAGGAATTATCGAGGAAGACTGTTGTGAAAAAGCGCGGCTTCACCATGCCGCTAAGATGTCCCCAAATGCGCTTCAGCCCTTGATGGGCTGCCCGTTCAACAGGCTCCTTGTGACAGCGAGGAAAATTGAAAACTTATCGGATAGCGGTAATCGAAGGCGATGGTATCGGGCGCGAAGTTGTGCCCGAAGGTATACGGGTACTCGAGGCAGCGGCTCGGCGGTTTGATTTCTCCTTCTGCTGGCAGCCTTTCGACTGGAGCTGCCAGACGTATCTCGACACCGGCCGCATGATGCCAGCTGACGGCCTCGAGCAGTTACGCCCGTTCGATGCTATCTATCTGGGAGCGGTCGGCTATCCTGGCGTCCCTGACCACACCTCGCTATGGGGCCTCCTGATCCCTATCCGCCGCGGATTCCAGCAATATGTGAACCGCCGCCCCGCGCGCTTGCTGGAAGGGATTACGAGCCCGCTCAGCGGGCGCAAGGCTGGAGACATCGACTTCGTCATCGTGCGGGAAAACAGTGAAGGCGAGTACTCCGAAGCCGGGGGACGGCTCAATCGAGGCACAGAGTTCGAGATGGTGATCCAGGAAAATGTCTTCACCCGTCGCGCCTGCGATCGCATCATCACCTACGCCTTCGAACTAGCCCGCACTAGAAAGAAGCACCTAACCTCGGCCACAAAATCGAATGGCATTGTTTACGCCATGCCCTTCTGGGACGAACGCTTCGCGGTAATTTCAAAGCAATATCCCGAGGTTAAAGCAGACCAATACCATATCGACATTCTTACGGCGCACTTTGTAGCTCACCCCGATTGGTTCGATGTCGTCGTCGGATCGAATCTCTTCGGCGACATTCTTTCCGATCTTGGGGCAGCGGTCGTGGGATCGATGGGCCTTGCCCCATCTGCCAATCTGAACCCCGAACGGGAATATCCGTCGCTGTTTGAGCCAGTCCACGGCTCAGCGCCCGACATAGCCGGCAAAGGGATCGCGAACCCAGTGGCTCAAATCTGGTCAGGAGCGATGATGTTGGAACACCTTGGGGAGAAGGAGGCAGCTCACGCCGTCGAGCAGGCCATCTTCAAAGTTCTGGCCCACTCGGATATCCGCACCCGCGACATCGGCGGCAAGGCCAGCACGCGAGCCATGGGCGAGGTGATTGCTGCCGAAGTTTCAGGTGTAGCCGCGCTGCGCTGAGTCCTTCCCCGGTGTATCTCGGGAAGCCGCAAAAAACTCCCTACGGCTGTACCTCGTACACCCGTAGTTCGGCCATCTGCTTCTCATGATGCGGAACCGCTAGATAGTAGCGTTTCAACTCAGGAACCAGAACGCCTGTCTTTGCGCGAAAGGAAGTTGGAATGTGCCCGACGCGATCGTAGTGATCCGCATCTTGCTCACGGAACACATCGAGAAATTCAGTTCCGGCAAAGTAGATGCGCTTTCCGCCGCCGTCGTATGCCATGTCATCGACCATCGCTGCCGCCGGGTAACCGGTCACAATCTTGCCTGAATCAGAATCAAGGACAACCAGCTTTCCGGGAACGCGAGTTCCTAAGAACAATCGATGCGCATTTTCGTCGAATGCGATTGAGGTGGGATTCTTTCCCGCCTCCGCAACGGACCAGGTTGCTATCAGTGCGCGACTGTTCCGGTCATACACTTCCACGGCATTTTTTCCGCGGACGTTTACGAACATTCGAGGCCCTGATTTCTCGAAGACCATGCCCTCCACGTCATTGGAGTCGATCTTGATATCCGCTTCAGTCTTTCCGGTCGCTACGTCGATGACGCTGATGTAGGCATTGGCCAGCTTGGCATCTTTGCCACCATTTACGACATAGAAGAGCTTGGAGGAGGGATCGTAACCACTCGCATCCGCGCCCTCGCGAACCTTGATGCTACCGGCCGGTTTGTAGGATTCGGTTTCGTAGATCTTGACTTCGCCCAAATCGCTGTCGACGACGAAAAGCTTCTTCAAGTCGGCACGATAGAGCATCGAGTGCGGCGCCTTGACATCGTCAATCGTGTGAATCAGTTTGTTCGTCTTGAGGTCAAAAATCAGAACTTTTGAATTCTCCTCGGCGGTCACGAACAGCCGATTGCCTTCCACGTCTGGCGTCAGGTGGTCGAAGTCTCCGTCGTGCAATTGAGGTAATGGAGTTGACTGCAACAGCTTCAATGGGGCTTTCTCCTCAGCTAGAACGCCGATCGCAAATGCAAGAATTACCGCCCACCCGCTGATTGCCTTCGATAGGTTCAAGTGATCCTCCAGTTTCTACGATTGCAGAAAAATCTTAAAGCAGCATTAAAAGTACATTAAATCGCGTTCAGCCTACTTCGACTGTCGCTATTGGTTGGCCTGCGCTACAGCCAAGCGCTTGGGAACTTTTCCGACTTTCACGCGTGTGACCTCTCGCCGAGTATGAGCGTCGATGATGGATACATCATCTGTTTCCGCATTGCTGATGCACGCATATTTGCCGTCGGGGGTGAAAACAATCCAGTTCGGCCCTTCGCCCGTATTGACCCGTCCGGTGATCTTCTTCGCCTTAACGTTGTAAATGTACATGGCGTCGTCTTTCAGGCTCGAGACCCACAACTCGCTTCCCTCAGGATTCAGCGCCAATCCGTGTGTGAGCGTATCTTGGGTCTCATATTGCAGTTTCTTCAGGGTCGCGTGCTCGGCCGGGATCTCCACTCTCTCTATCACTTTTTGCCCCGGGATATCCACAATGACGAACCCGTGCAGATCAGCCACCGCCACGTACATCGTTTTTCCATCTGAGGAAACGGTGTAAGGCCGCGGTCGGCCACCGGCGGGAATGTGAGCGGCGAAATCCATCCTTTCCAAATCGATGAGATCAATCTCGTTTGATCCCATCGAACTCACATAGATGTAGCGGTTGCTTCCGGTATTGAAAGCGTTGTGCGGTTCCTTGATCGGCAGCGTCTTAACAATTTTCTGCTGCGAGACATCGATTATGTTCACGCTGTCGCCGTCACGAATCGGGACCGCGACATATTTCCCATCCGGCGTTGCGGCGCATTGGTTAGGGCGCCCGGTTACTTTAACCGTGCCGATAATTTGCTGGGTTGCCGTATCAATGATCCTCAAGGTATGGTCGGTCTCAACAGTCACGAATAGGCGCTTGCCGTCCGCCTGCAGACACACGCCATGCACGCGTTCTCCGGCCTTGATGTCACCCGTTACTTTTAATGAGGCCATATCAATAACGCTGATATCGTCTCCCCGGCTGTTCCCGACGTAGAGCTTGAAATCCGGGACGGCGGAATTTTCCGCGCCCCATACGACGGCAGAGATCAACAGCGCTCCGAACGCGCTCCGGTAGGAAAGTCTATTCATAACAATCTCCTAAACCACCTTCATTTTCGCATTGATCCTAATTTCTCACTTAGACCTGAATCATTTCTGAAAGCGTATCCCTTAGTTGGTTGCGTGACGTTTGCGGCCGTGCTGTTCCTCAAGCGCTTGCATGCGCGGACTGCCTTCCCACTGCGAGCATCAACGAGCCTGACACAAACAGACTCGCGACCAGGTACAGCAAGCCCGGGGAGAACGAATGTGTACGGTGAGCCAGATAGCCGATCACCATAGGCCCAATAAATCCCCCGAGGTTGCCGACTGCATTGATCAGTCCAATCGACGCTGCAGCGGCAGATTCGCTCAAAAAAAGCGTGGGCACTGCCCAGAAGACAGGTTGGAATCCATAGAACGCACCGCCAGCCACCACGAACAGTCCCACGGACATATGCAGATTCGAGCTGTACAGAACAGCGAAAGCAAGGGCCAGACCGCAAACGAACACCGGGATCGCCGCATGCCACCTGCGCTCCCGCGTTCGATCTGAATGCCATCCATTCACCTGTTGGGTGATAAAAGCCGCGATGTACGGAAGCGCTGCCAGCAGCGTGACCTTGAGATCGCTCTGGCCCGATAGTCGCTTCAGGATCGTTGGCAGCCAAAACGCGATGCCATAGCTGCCGGTCATGGCGCAGAAATAGCACATGGTTAGCAGGATCACATCACGATGGCGCAGCGCCTCCGATACGCGGAAGGAGCGGCGACGGTTCTTAGCATCCTTCTCCCGCTGTAGTTCGGCGGTGATCCATGATTTTTCATCATCGGGAAGCCACGCAGCCTGGTTCGGCCAATCGGTGAGATACCAGATGGTGATCACGCCCAACCCAACGGCCGGAATTCCTTCAATAATGAACAGCCATCGCCAGCCCCTCATCCCCAGCCATGAGAGTCCTAACAGCAATCCGGCTAATGGCGATCCGATTACATAGGAAAGAGGATTCGCCGCGTAGAAAAATGCGACGGCTTTGGCCCGGTCTTGATATCGAAACCAATGCGTAAGGTAGACGATGACACCTGGCAGAAACCCGGCCTCCGCAGCGCCAACCAGGAAACGTATGACATAGAACTGCCGTGAAGTGTGGATGAAGGCCATCAATGCCGTCACCAGGCCCCAGGAAATCATGATTCGCGCGATCCAGCGCCGGGCGCTCCATCGTTCTGCGATCAGTGCACCGGGAATCTCCAGCAGGAAGTAGCCGAGAAAGAAAACCCCAGCGCCCATGCCAATCACGCCCTCGCTGAAACCAAGGTCGTGGGGCATCTGCAGCGCCGCCGCTCCCACGTTCATGCGGTCGAGAAAGGCGACCACGTAGAGCAGGAACAGAAACGGCAGCAGTCGCCAGGCGATGCGATGCCGCGCACGCTGGGCTACTTCGGGCTCAGCGCCCGAAGCCACGGCGATTTTCGTATTGTGGGTGATCGTTGTCATGGATCAATACGCGAGCCAGCTTTCCGGTGCAAATCGGTAGAGAAACCAAGAGAACCACGGTCGGATGCGGGCGGCCGGCTCACAGCAGTAAGCCTGCCTCCTAAGCCATTGAACAACTTTCCCGCGAGATCAGAAGATCACTTTCACTGCAAACTGAATTTCTCGCGCTGTTGTAGTGGTCCTTGTAATCAAACCCGCCGAAGGGTTCAGCGTACCCGTTCCATCGAAAATATCGGTATTGGTAGGGTTAACCGGCGGAGCAAAGTTCGGGTGGTTGAGAATGTTGAAGATCTCGGCGCGGAACTGAATGTTGAATCTCTCCGAAATTTTCTTAATGTAGTTGTTCTTGAAGAGCGAGAAGTCCAGGGAGGTAATTCCAGGTCCGATCAGAATGTTGCGTCCTGCGTTGCCGCGAAGGTTGAAGCACCTCAAATCTCCGGGTGCGAGCGCAGTCCCCAGACTCGGAGGAGCGGGGTTGCAGCTGGCGCTGAAAAATGCTGGGCTGGGAGCTGTGGGAACCGCGAAACATTCCGTCTTGATGTAATTGTTCGGATTCCCGGGATGGGTAAGGTTGCCGCACCCGGAGCCACCCAAGCGGTTCGGGAAGGCCCAATCGTCGCTGCTGAGGGTGTACTGAGGGTCGGAACCCGTTCCCCAGGTTGCTGAGAATGGTACGCCGTCGCTGGCTGTGAAGATGAGCCCGAGCTCCCATCCGCCCAACGCCCACTGGGCCGGCGCAGAAAAAGATTTCGGAGTCGGCAATTCCCAAGACCCATTCACAACAATCGTATGCCCGACGTTGAAGTCCGAGAGGCCACGGCTTAGCCTCATATCGAACCAGTGCAAGCTCGAGATGGAGTTTCCGAACGTGTCCCCAGCCACTGAGGCGGAACTGGTGTCCATGCTCTTGCCCCAGGTATAAGTGCCTTGCACCTGGAGACCATGGCTCATGCGCTTGGACAACTGTGCCTCGAAGGCGTTGAAGTACGAGTGCCCCTCATAAAAGATTCCGCGAACTGATCCGAAGTTGGGGTTGATGGGATTGGGGGCAACGCATTGCGACGGGTCCGCACCGTTAGGGTCGGTCTGATCACATTGCCCAGGCACATAGAGGTTTCCGAGAACGTCCACCTGCGGCCAAAGATATCCGTTAGGGGTCTTGCTTGGAATCACCAGATCGGCTTCGTCTACCTTAAAGGGCTGATGAATTCCACGCGATCCAACATACGCAATCATCGCGGCAACTGTAGGCGTCAGCTGCTGCTGTATGTTGAAATTCCACTGCATGATGTAGTTGCGTTTCTGGTGAGAATCAACATAAGTGGAACGCAGCGTGTTCGCGGGGAAATTGGTTAGCCCGGTAAAGAACGTGCCCTGCCCGGGATTGTTGACCGCCGTGTAGGAAAAGAAGGGGGCTGACTGTGTCGTCATGAGAACGAATTGGTAAGGCAACGGCAGCACGTCAAACAACCCAACCCCGCCACGTACTGCAGTCTTGCCGTTATGGAACACGTCCCAGGCAAAACCAACGCGTGGCTCAAAGTTCTTCAGAGTTGGATTCGAAAAAAAGGCACCAGCCGCCGAGCACTGACCTTGGACTAATCGACCGCAGACCGGCAGCGGGTCGGACAGGTTGGTCAGATTGGCCGTCTTGCCGGAGGTTTCCTTCAGGACCGTCGACATCTCATAGCGCAGGCCAAGATTGAGCGTGACGTTTGGTTTCCAGCGCCAGTCGTCCTGCAAGTAGACTCCGAAGATGTTCTGCCGCAGGTTCCGCGGCGAAAGGGTACTGGCGATTCCGCCCTGGAACTTCGTTGGATTATTCGTGAGAAAACCAGCCCAATCGGTGAAGCGCCAGATTCCGTTCGGATCAGTATCAGCAATCACGTTGAGCATCATGTGTTCGAATCCGCCGCCAAATCGAAGGGAGTGAGTGCCTTTCGTGAGAAACGCGTCGTCATACGCCTGCAGCGAATTCCAGTGATAGAAATAAGTTGGGCTGCCTCCCACGCCGCCACTGAAGTCAGAAATACCGCCACCCATCAGCACCTGGGACGCAGCTCGTCCGGCAAACGCCGTACCTCCAACCCCTAGGTCCGTCCGGGATGAGTCAGGGTTGATTGCCTTGGCGCTTTGATTGTTGTTCACCGCTTCATGATTGCCGCCGATCCGGATGGAATTCGCAAAACGGGGTGTGAAGATGTGAGTTTCCTCGATCGCGACAAATTGCCTCGCTGTCAGGGTTTCAAACTCCACGTTATTCAGTCCGTCGGGAGAAGAATAAGGAGTCTTATCGTACATATACGTCCCGAACAAACTGTCGTTGCTGGAAAAGTTATGGTCAAGACGAGTGGTGAAAAAGTTCTCATTCACAATTTGCTGGCCGGCAAAGGTATATTGTGCCGTGTCGGAGCCAGCCACTTGCGCGCTTGACGGAGCTCGGGGATAAAAGGTGAGGTATTGCGCGGCAAACGGATCGACCGTTAGTTGGCATATACCGGCGTTGAAAACTCCCCCGTCAGCAGCGCACGTAGGGGCGTCCAGGGTTTGCATGGCGCCGGTTCGCGCCATGTCCGACGGCACGGTTGCAACGGTTGTGATTCCCAAGCCCTGCCGGATACCTTCATAATCGGCAAAGAAAAATGTTCCTTCCTTCTGAATCGGGCCCCCTATCGTCCCCCCAAACTGATTCCGTTTGAAAGGCGGGATGCTGCCCACATCGAAGTAGTTCTTGGCATCCAGTTTGCTGTTGCGGATGAATTCATAAGCGCTGCCGTGAATGTGATTTGTCCCCGATCGGGTAATCGCGTTAACCACTCCTCCCGACGTCTTACCGTACTCCGCCGAATAGTTACTGGTGATGACTGAGAATTCCTGGATTGCGTCGACGCCCAGGCTACCGCCAAGCACGCTGCCCGGCGCGCCATTCGCATAGTCATTGAGACTGACGCCATCCAGACGATAGTTATTCTGTTGTGGCCGCGCACCGGAAATTGTCAACTGCTGCCCAAACCCGCGATTGCCGCGATCCGTGCCAGCTGAGAAATCCGGTTGCGTGTGAATTGCGCTTACACCAGCCTGAAGCTGAGCCAGGTCAGTCCAACTCCGGCCGTTGAGCGGAAGTTCCCGAACGGTAGTTGCATTGACCACAGCACTAATGTCGGAAGTCGAGAGCTGCACGGCGGGCACTTCGCTTTGAACCACGACAGATTCGTGGAGTTCCCCGACCCTCATGGAAAAATCCAAGACCACGGCTGCGCCCACCGTCAACTCGACGCCGTTACGCTTCTCCACCTTAAAGCCTTTGGCGGAAAATTCTATCTCATACGCGCCCGGCTGTAGATTGGGCGCAGAGTAAACGCCTTCGTCGTTGGTCGTCACCACACGAGTGACGCCAGTAGCGACGTTCGTAATCGTGATCTGGACGCCACCGACAACTCGCGCCGCGCTATCCGTTACAGTTCCAGAGATCGACCCACCGGCGACTTGACCACGCAGGTTCGCAGCCGTACCGAACAACAGCAAAATCAGCAGGCATACACAGATCTTTCGCAGGTTCGAAGTCGACTTCATGGGGGAGCTCCCTTCTGTGCGCAGAGAGCTTAACCCAAAGCGCAAGAATTCAAAACACATTAATTTCCATTCATCTGGCGGGCCCACAGTGATACTCACGCGCAGTCAGCAGCAAAATCTGTTCAAACATAATCACGGCTCTAAGTGTCACTGAGGATGTCGGACTTATCGGAGAATTAAGAGATTCGGGTATTTTCGCCACCCATTACCGCCGGAGCACGATGGTATTCCTCGCCGTACTCACGGGCCTTCGAGTTGGGGAGTTGCTGGGCCTCAAGTGGAGGGACATCGATTTTCAGAAGATGGAGATCCATGTCATTCGCTCGATCGTCATGCAACACGTGGGCGACTGCAAGACAGAAGCCTTTCGCAAGCCGGTTCCGCTCGATGTGCGATTGTCGAAGGTCTGTGGAACTGGCGATTGCAAAGTCCATATCCAATCGACGAGGACTGGGTGTTCGCGAGCCCACCCAGCAAAGGCAAGCTGCCGTACTGGCCAGGTTACAAGGCGCACTTGGAACCAGCCGCCAAGGAAGTCGGAATCGTGGGCCGCTTCGGTTGGCACGCGTTCCGACACGATTCCGACTTCCGGACTATCCCGGGTGAGACGGGAATACGCTCGGCCATCGATGTGACGACCTAAGATTCACCCGGCATAGTTGGTGTTCTCCTGACACATTCCACTACCAGGAGGAAACACCAGATGAAAATGATTTTTAAGAATCCCCGGATATTCCAGGGCATGCATGCTGGCCCTCTCGGTTCAAGCATTGAATCCTATGCAGCCGAGATGCGTGAGCAAGGCTACTGTGCGGGTGGCCGAAGGCTCGTAGCCTTTGGTTGGCTTCCTACCTGCAAACGTATCTGGAGAGAGACGTTCGAGCGATCACGAATGTGCGAGACTTGGCGACCTTTCGTCGTTTTTTAGCACTTTTGGCCAGCCGTCACGGCCAGATTCTGAATAAGACCGACCTGGCTGCTCCGCTCAGCATCACTGTGCCCACGATTGGCGACTGGCTGCACATTCTTGAAGTGACCGGCCAGATCATTCTCCTTCCGCCGTATTTCGAAAACCTCGGAAGCGACTCATTAAGTCGCCGAAAGTCTACTTGGGTGACTCCGGCCTCGCCTGCTACCTGCTCGGTTTGAGATCTGTCGCTGAGCTTGAGCGCTCGCCATTCCTTGGATCTCTGTTTGAAGGCTTCGTGGCAGCGGAAATAGTTAAGAGTCAAGCTGACCGTGGGATGCGCAAGGAACTCTACTATTCTCGCGATCAGCAGGGTCTGGAAGTAGACCTTCTTGTTCCACGTCCTAACGCCAAGGTGTGGCTGGTAGAAGCGAAAGCCGCCAAGACTGTCCGCCCGCCCATGGCGTCGCCCTTGACCTCTCTTCAGCGCGCGCTGCAAAAACGAGCAGAAAGACTGATCGTGGTCCATCGGAAGTCGCGCCTACAAGTGCCTACAGCGGCGATTGCTAAAGGAGTTGAGGCACTGGACGTAGGGCAATTTGGCGGCGAACTCTAGCCAACAGATTTTCTTCTTACTCAAAGCCTTCGTCGAGATCCCTGTAACCCGGTGGTCTTGCCTCTTTCGCCGCAGTAATCGGCGAAGCCAAAGTTGTTTTGATCCGGGATCGAATTCTCTCCAAGACGATAACAAATCCCGGGAGATCCAATTCCAGGGTGGAGACAATCGGAATTCCTGCTAGCGAGAGTTAAGGAGAGTTATCGGAGGCGGGCGGTCATGGTAGGAGAGTAGACTAAGTTCTGCGATCGCGGCGAGAAGGGCCACGCTCAAGTATGTGCCTTCGTCCGCTAAGACTTGTGGAATGAGTTTTGAACGTAATGGGGGTGGAGTCGAGAACAGGCGCAATAAGTTTAGTCTCCCGGTGGATAGTTGATTTGGCGTTCGCCTCAGTCCTCTTTGGCTTGGTTCTGTGTCCTGTTCCCGCTCATCGAAGCGGACAAGCAGATTTCCCGCATCCGGCTTCCCGGAAAAGACTCACGCTTTCGCCCACGGAAGACTCGCGGTCCGCTGTGGTAACTCCCCCGTGAGTAAAGCGCCGTTTCAGTTTGTATGCGATGTGACAGAGGAAGAAAGCATGTACTCTTGGCTGTCCTGAAATTACCCTGCGAGCACTCCGAGCTTGATTTGGCTTCTGTTCGCGTTTCAATACATCCGCGTTGGCAACGGAGGACGTACTCATGAAAAAGCAAAAACGAATTCTTCTCGTGCTGATGGCGGGCGCGACGCTGATCGCGACCCAGGCAGGGTGCAGGCGAAGGCCGATCAAGACTGAAACCGCAAAGAGAATCGTCGGCCAGAAGCTCCACCTGCAAGGCTACTACCGGCGCTTCCCGTGGAAACAGGGTGGGCGCCAGGAAGCGATGACGATGGCCCTGGCGGGCACTACCGTTCCCTTAGCGCAGCAATCCTTCACCGCTTCCAAGGATGGTCAGAACTACACAAGTGTGGTGGTCGGGACCAGCCCATTCTCTCAGCCGCTGACCGGGTCCACGATCAATGCCGTGGTCGTGCCCCTGAAGGTAACGATCGGCTCGACGACATTCGATCCCACGGTACCGAATTCCTGTGACTCCAACATATCCGCATTGACCCGGTTTCGGCAGTCACCGCTGGCGAACGATGTTCCTGATCTCACGATGAACGGTGTTGACCTGGGCAATGTGCAGTTCATCAACGGTCAGCGTCGGGCTGAGTTTTGGACGACCATTCAAGGCTCCCCCAACTATCAGAATGAGCTGCGGTATTCTTTTGCCAGTCCGTACACGCTGACCGCCGCACTGGTTGCTGCGCATGGGACTACTGCCGGCAACGGCTGTGCGCAGATCGGAATCTTGTCGACAAACTGGCTCGACGGTATTCTGCAGAGCACTGTTCTTCCCGCGCTCACCACCTCCGGCGTGGTTTCGCCCACTGCAGTGGTGCTGTTTCTCTTCAAGAACATCGTGCAATCTGACTCGGACCCGCCTGACACAACAACTTGCTGCATTCTCGGTTATCACAGCGCGGTGGGAGCCCCGGTTCAAACGTATGCGACCATCGACTGGGACACATCAGGGAATTTCAGCGGCGTGTCCGATGCCTCCATCGCCAGCCATGAAATCGGAGAGTGGATGGACGATCCACTAGCCTACAATGCCACCCCACCGTGGGGAAACGTTGGGCAGGTCTCCGGCTGTCAAAGCAACTGGGAAGTGGGTGACCCCCTCTCGGGAATCTTGATGCCACCGATCACGATGAACGGAAAAGAGTACCAGATGCAAGAACTCGCCTTCTTTAGCTGGTACTTCAACAAAGACGGCGCTTCTTCGGCCGGCGCGGGCGGCAAGTTCTCATCCAACGGAACATTCCAAGGGCCGGCCAAGGCATGCCCACCCGGAGGAACGAACTGATGGTCGTCCCTAGAGGACGATTTTCGAACTTTTCTGTGCTCCCGATTACACCAACTACTACCAACGCGTCCCAATGGCCAGGGTCGCTGAAGCGTTGATCGAAACTGAAGAAGGGCGTAAAAACGTGCGTGAACCTGTTGCGGAACCTTGCCTTGGGCCCTCGCGATTCTGGCCAGCAAACTCAGGGAGAAATTTTGGACCAGGTGGCATGCGGTCGGCTGCTCACTCCACTTCCCCAAACACTTTCATCCTGCTTACCACGTGGGTGTGCTCGAATGCGCTGTTCTCCAACGACACGGACACTTGCCGGTTGATGACGAATGCGGCACGAACCCGGAACTCGGTGCCCAGGGTGGCAGGAAACCACACTCCATCTGGCTGCCGCTGATAGACGACATTAAACCCAATTCCCAGAACATCTATTCCTAGCAGGGTGCGGATCATAACTGGAATGCGCCCTGCCAGCTTGGTAAATACCAGCACGGGCTCGAATTCTGCAGCATCGATGTACGCCTCGCCCGCCCACGGGACCTCGTGCTTGTCCTTCGGTTGGAAACTGATGTGGTAAACGCTGCGACCCTGCTGCACCTCTTGACCGAGGAGTTTGAAGGCGTAATCGTTCTGCTCTTCGCTGGTCAGTGGAAACCAGCGTCTGGCCAAACCGTCTTTGGCTCTGTCGTCGGACAAATCGTCGCGTAAGTCGTTGATCAAATCGCTGTCGAAACTGTCTTCCTCCGGTGCCGGCTCGCCCGTAAACTGCTCGTACCTTCCTTTGTGCCAATAGCGGCCGGTCAGCAGCGTGAGCTTCTTTTTGGTGCCGTCCGGCGTTGGAACCACGTTGTAATCTGCGTTCTCTTCCCGAATGAGCTTGCCGCCGGGTTTATGGGTGAGAATGTGGATATGTTGTTTATAGACGTATTGCTTGCGTAGGGCGTCGCTGCGATTCTGATTAGCTGCGACGAGGGCCATGATGGCCTCGGCGGATAACCCCACTTGATTGGGTCGCGGACTTTGTGCGAACGAAACAGTGGCTATCAGCAGGATCGCGCCACAACGAAATACCGACATAGGCACAGACCGCCCCTCTGACATTACCTTCAGGATGATAGCGAAGTTCCCGGTTCTCGGCGATTCGCTTCGGTGGCCGGTTCAGTAAATCACCTTCAGCGAAACCAATTGCTACCAGGTGGAGCGAACCAGCTCCCGGTTGGGAGTTGCAGCCGGTGAAGTCCAGCAACTTTCCACAGCGCATTATTTCACCAGTTGTTCAATGCCCACCCCAGTGACCCTGTCGCTGGCATAGGAATGCACGAGAATCGAGGACGACAAATGCCATTAGCAAATTGCCTTGAAGATGGTCGACGAAAACAGGCGTGGCTTCCAAGGAACTGCCCCGGATGCTGAACGTTTAGTATGCGGCCTGGGGTTCAATGGGAACGAGCTCGTAGCCCAGTGGTTTGGCTTGCGGTTTGAGTTTTGC
>Ga0222749_10000177_pt1 | contig 41479 bp, 29 predicted proteins | sample IncBWH2Mmetat_FD_197234 | JGI IMG/M metagenome (GOLD analysis project Ga0222749, IMG submission 197234) | Metatranscriptome of lab incubated forest soil microbial communities from Barre Woods Harvard Forest LTER site, Petersham... | ecosystem: Environmental > Terrestrial > Soil > Temperate... | reverse complement strand
AGTGGATGCGCCTCGATTACTACGTCTTTGATCCATCCTCCGGACGCTTCGTCACCAATGCTCTCACCGACGATTTGGCGCAGGTGAAATCCAGCAGGATTGTTTTGAACCATGAGACTGAAGAGATACGCGCCTCATTCTTCAAGGGCCGCTGCGCCGGTGAGGACGTCTACAGGGTCGAAAATGGCCGCCTGGAAAAGATCCAGGAGCAAGACGTTACCCCAAGGGGCGATGAGTGCCGGATCACGATCAAACAAAGCCTGCACGGAAACTGGGAGGTTGTTCGCACCAGCAGGACCCTGGATATGGGAGACCCGGGCTTTTAACAACCAGCCTGACGGATTCAAGGGAGAAGGAGAAAGGCGGCGTGAGTTCACGCCGCCTGGATCTTTCTAAGGCTCGCGCTCCACGCCAAAAAACGACTCGAAAAGGGCATTGACGACCCTCGTCAGCGCGAGTATCTTTAGCTTTCATCTACATTTTTGGGGCCGTCCCTGCGTTCAAATGAAAGTGGAAACCGGCGGAGTAATGCCGAGAAGATTCTGCCGTGCAGAGAACATCAGTTTGGTGAATCGTTGAAAGTTTTTTCGCAAAACTGACATATATACATAGGCACACCAATCGCAACTCTGTCGTGGCAGCCAGCATACACCTTAAAGAGGAGAAGATATCGTGAAGCGTGTCTTGGGTTTGGGTAGCGTTGCAACCATGTGTTTTGGACTTGCCGTGGCGATAGCGGGTTTTTTGCCCGCGGCATTGGCGGAGGACTGGCAGCCAATTGCAAAAGAAGACCTGGCACTCAAAGACAATCCAGCCAGTCCAGGCGCGCACGCCATGATCCTCTACCGGGAAAGCAACGTGGACACCACCGAGGCGAGTGTTTCCGAATACGTTCGCATCAAGATTTTCACGGAAGCAGGGAAGAAGGCGGGAGATGTCGAAATCCCCTTCATCAAAAGGGGGGAAGGTGGATATGATATCCACGATGTGCGTGCGCGCACGATTCGCCCCGACGGCAGCATCGTGAACTTTGACGGCAAAGTGTATGAAAAAGAGGTACTCAAGACAGGCGGTATAAAATTTCTGGTAAAGGCCTTCAGTCTGCCCGAGGTACAACCGGGTTGCATTATTGAATACAAGTATCGTGAGCAACACGACCGGGAATACCTGGTGGAACCCGTTTGGATCCTGCAAAAAGATCTTTTCACCCGCTATGCCAAATTCGCTTTCCATCCTTCCAAGCGGGATATTGATTACCAGTTGTACTGGCGGTACAACACTCCTCACAAAACCGAGCCCAAAAGACAATCAGATGGCTCCTATATGATGGAGCTGCATGATATGCCGGGGATTGATGATGAGAAATACATGCTCCCGCGGCCGGTCCTGGAGGCCCGCCTGGAATTTTTTTACCGTCAATCGGATGAACCCAGCAATGAGCCCCCGGACCATTACTGGAAGCGCATGGGCAAGAAATGGAACGACGAATTTGAACACTACATCAACCGCAAGGGTGCGCTGGAATCAGAGCTAGGCCAGATTATTTCTCCAAACGATTCTACAGAGACGAAACTGCGGAAGATTTACGCTCGTGTTCAGAAGATACGGAACACTCTCTATGACGTTGAAAAGACCGAAAAAGAAATCAAGGTCGAGAACCTCAAAAAGAACGACAACGTCGAAGATGTGCTGAAGCACGGCTACGGAACCGGCCGCCAGATCAACTTTCTCTTTATTGGTCTGGCGCGGACGGCTGGCTTTGAGGCCACCACGGTGTATGTGGCCCCTCGCAGTAACAACTTCTTTCACGAACAGATGGAGGACCCATCAGAAATTGACGACGACCTCGTTTGGGTAAAACTGGAAAATAAAGACGTTTATCTTGATCCAGGAGACCCATTCTATCCTTACGGCCTGTTGCCATGGTCAGAGACCGGGGTCAGAGGCATACGGCTGAATAAGCAGGGTGGTGATACCATCACCACAACCGTTCCCGATGCTAATGATGCGAGGCGCGAACGCAAGGCTGACATCGGGCTCGACGCAGACGGCAATCTTTCGGGCAAGATCATCGTTGACTATTTTGACGCGTCTGCCTGTATGCGCCGGCAAGAGGAACATGAAGACGACGATGCCGGCAAGAAAAAGGACATGACAGATCTGGTCCGCGAGTGGTTACCTTCTGAGGCCTCTTTTGAAATAACCGAGACCACCGGTTGGGACAATAACAATGCCCCGCTGCATATCGAAGGAAAGATTCGCATGACCGGCTTCGGCGCGACCACGGGGCGCCGCATCCTGGCCCCGGTCACGGTGTTCCGCTCGCCCGAGGCCCAGGCGTTCGAATCCGCCCAGCGGGTGAACGTCATATACTTCCACTATCCTTACACGGAGCACGATGAGATCATTCTGCATATCCCCGACGGGTATAGCATCGAGACGGCGCCGCCTGCGGTAAAGACGCCAGAAGCAGCGGTCATTGACTACAGCCTGGCTGCTACACCGCAAGGATCCATCGTACATATTGATCGTCGCCTGGATGTAAAGCAAATTCTGTTCGAGGTGAAGTACTATGGGGCACTACGGAGTTTTTTCAGTCAGGTCAAAAGCGACGATGAGTCACAGCTCGTCCTCACGACGGCACAGGCTGCCCAGAAAAAGTAGTTTCTTGCGCAAAAGCGAGCGTTCGGCAGTTTGGGCCGCAATGTGCCTTGCTTTGCTCGTTTTGGGATTGCCATCGCCGATGAAGGCGGCTGACAAAGCTCCCGACTGGATGCACGAAGCGGCACGGCAGACCCTGCCCGCGTATCCGCCCGAGACGGTTGCGGTCATCCTGCTGGATGAACGCAACACCACGGTCAAGGACAACGGTGAAATCGAGACGCTGTACCGGCGTGCCTATAAAATCCTGCGCCCGGAGGCGCGCGACGAATACGGCACAGTCGTAGTCAATTTTGATAGCGAGACCAAGCTCTCATATCTGAAAGCCTGGGCCATCCCGCCGACCGGGCCCGAGTATCAGGTGAATGAAAAGGACGCCATCGAAAGTGGATGGACTGAAGATCTCTATAGTGACGAACGTCGCAAAGGTTTGCAGCTTCCAGCGGTTGAACCTGGAAGCATTGTCGGTTACGAGTTCGTGCAGAAGGAGCGGCCGTACGTATTCGAGGATATCTGGCAGCTACAACATCAAATTCCGGTGCGCCATAGCCGTCTCACGCTAAACCTTCCTGCTGGTTGGGAAATGGCTACATACTGGTCCAACTATGCGGAGGTCAAGCCCCAGCCCGATGGGCCCACTCAGTACGTATGGGAGACGGAGAATCTGCCGGCGGTTGAGCACGAAGACGATATGCCATCGTGGCTGGCCGTTGCCGGGCGTCTGACGGTGAAATATTATCCGCGCGATTCTGCATTGCGCGCCAAGAGCAGCGGATCGTGGCGTGATATTGGGCTGTGGTATGCGCAGCTTACCGCTGATCGCCGACAACCCACTCCGGAGATTCAAAAAAAGGTGGCAGAGTTAACCTCGAATGCTCCAACGCTACTCGACAAGATGCAGGCTTTGGCGTCTTTTATGCAGCATGATATACGCTACGTCGAGATCCAGATTGGCATTGGCGGTCTTCAACCGCATTCTGCCGATGCAGTCTTCCGTAACCGCTATGGGGATTGCAAGGACAAGGTGACGCTGTTGAGCACCATGATGCATGAAATCGGCGTTGAGTCCTACTACGTTATCGTGGATACTCAACGAGGCATTGTTGTCCCCGAGACCCCTTCTATTGCTGGCAATCATGCTATCTTGGCCATTCGGTTGCCGGAAAGCGTTCCCAGCGCCAACTTGTACGCAATTGTCCAACACCCCAAACTGGGCCGTCTTTTGTTTTTTGATCCCACAAGTTCGTATACGCCTTTTGGCTATCTGCCTTACTACCTTCAGGATAGCTATGGACTTGTAGCGGCACCGGAGGGAGGCGAATTGGTGCACACGCCTTTGCTGGCGCCTTCTGCCAGCCGTCTAACTCGTTCAGCGAAATTTACGCTGAGTCCTACGGGGATGCTTTCGGGAGACGTGGACGAGGTCCGCTCGGGAGGGGAGGCGGCTTCCCGTCGCGCAGAGTTTCAAGCGGTGCAACCGGCAGAGCGCGCAAAAGTAGTGGAAAATATCGTCGGCAATTCAGTGAACAATTTTTCCATCAAATCGGCATCTGTGGGGAACCTTGATCAGTACAATCTTGCATTGACGTTGAAGTATAACTTCGTTGCAGAAAACTACGCACGCTCTTCGGGTAATCTATTATTAGTACGCCCACGCGTACTCGGGCAAAAAGGCGGGGCACTGGGAAAAGAAAAAGACAAGAAACGCCTTTACCCGGTGGAGTTACGCGATCCCTCCCTGCAGACCGATGATTTCGAGATTACGCTTCCGCCGGGCTACGTTGTGGACGAGCTGCCGCAGCCGGTCGAGGCCAAATGCGATTACGGATATTACTCCAGCGTGGTCGAAGTCAACGGCAATACGCTGCACTACAAGCGCACGTACGAGATTAAGGACGTAGCTGTGCCTGCAGAGAAGCTGGATGCATTCCGCGATTTCTTGCACCAGATCAATTCCGATGAACGGCAGAGCGCCGTGCTGCGCAAGGCAGCCAACTGAAGATATTCAGGTCTTTACTTTAGAGCGTCTTCAGGGTTGGTGTAAAACTTTTTCTAGCGCTCAGCTTCGCTACGCCATGCCTTCGGCAGAGTGGAGTTGTTCATTTTTGGCAGCTTAGCGGCACAACTAAAGAGGCTGCGGAAAAACGTTTTTCTGGGGCGCTCCGCTTTTCATCTGAGGGCTTTGCCCTCGCTTTTGGTTCGTGCGAGACAGCACTCACCAAAAGCTCACCCGGCTGCGCGCATGCCTACGGCAGCAAGGAAGTGTTATTTCCCAACGACTTCCGGCACAGCTAAAGCTGTGCCCCTCCGAAAGACTTCACGAGAATTGAGTTTCTCCGCAACCTCTAAAGTCGTGCCCCGACACATGTCTTCACACACGAGGGACTTTTTCCGCAACCTGTAAATCCGTACCCTGACACGTGATCCCACCGAAAGGGCATAGCCATGCTGGAAACGCTCTAGAATTGGGATATGCACAAGCGGAAGACGAGATCAAAACATCCGGGCGTAGAGATACGCCAGGCTGTTGCAGAAGATGCTGCCTTGATTGCGGCAGTCCTGCTCGAGTCGTTCCTGGAGTACAGAGCTTCTTATACGGAAGAAGGCTTTTCGGCAACTACTCCGAAGAGTGATCAGGTGCTTGCCCGTATGAGCGAAGGCCCGGTCTGGGTTGCGTTGCATGATAACGCTATTGTGGGCACGGCTTCCGCGGTGTCCAAAGGCACACAACTTTACATTCGTGGCATGGCGGTTGTTCCCACAGCAAGAGGTTTGAAAATCGGGAAACTGCTTTTGCAATACATCGAGAGCTTCGCTGCTGCACACGGCCACAGGCGTTTGTTTCTGAGCACGACGCCTTTCTTAACTCACGCGATCGTGCTCTATGAAGGCCTGGGTTTTCAGCGCAGCAACGAAGGTCCCCATGATTTGTTTGGAACACCGCTTTTTACTATGGTGAAGACTTTGGGCCATCCCGCTAAAGCTCCCTTGCGGGGGATTTAGGTTTACGTCCCTTGCATCGGTTCCTGAGACGCAGACTCCCAAAACGTGGAACACATCAGCCAAGAGTTTTGAATATCACCTTAAATACAAACGGAGAAAGACGGTGGACAAAGCCTGAAATTGCCCTTTCGTCAAAACAGATTGATTTCGGATGAAGTGCTAGGAGATTTTCCGATAAATCGTCGTCTTCCCCACGCCCAGTAGAGCCGCTACCAAAAGCTTGTCTCCCTTGGTGGCCCGCATTGCTTTATCGATGGCCAATTTCTGCATATCGCGCCATTTCATAATATGGTGCTTTTTGCGTAATTTGGCCAGGACATCTTTGGAATATCTGGGTCTTGCCGGCTTTCGCTTAGTTCTAGTCTTCTTTTTTGATTTGCGCACTTAAACTCCTCGCGAGCTATTTTTTTACTGCCATTCTGGTTCTTACAGCGACTTGGGGGGAAGTCGAGCGAATCAACTCGCTCACTAGTAGCATATCAAACTCTATTCCGATTTGGGAACCGTTCCTTTCTGGGGCCAAGGCTCGCCGGGACATGGAAGTTCGCTCGAAGGTCAGGTACGAAGGTAACTACAGAGTGGTGGCTGTTCAATCCAAGAGACAAATAAGCCTCAAAACCTATGGCTATTAACATGAGGGCTTTCTGCCGAGTGGATTTTAGAGTTTTTACCTGGAATTTGGGTACAATCGCTGCAATTGAGGACAACTATGCCCGATGACAAAAGTGCAAATCCAGAACTCACTTCCCGATTGCAGAAAACCAGTGAAGAGTTGAAGCAACTAACGCAAGATATCAAAACTGGAACGGTGGATGTACGTGTATTAGTGGAATTCAGGAAAGCAATGAACAATGCGCGGCATACCGCGTTTGCCGTGCAAAAGTGGATCCAGGAGGAGCAGAAGGCCGGTGGAAATCCATTCTCAGTCATTGCCATGGTCGTGGAGGAACGTATGCGCGTCGCCAAGGAACTGTCAAAGGACTTGATGAACGACATACACAGTGGCGACCTCGATCTGGATACTCCTGGGATCAAAGAGTTTTACCATCAGATGAAGATGCTGGTGGAAAACCTGGGACGATTCGTTCATGAATAGTTGATTCGGCGAAAAAGCGTCTTTGTAAATAGTTTGTAAATTATTGGATAAGCGGAGCCTGTTTCTGGCCAAAGTTTAGACAAATCATTTATCCTTTCTAACGAAAGGAGAACGGTATTATGAGGATTCTCGTTGTATCGCTGCTGTTTCTAGTGTGCGCGTCGGTGTTATCTTTCTCGGCTGACGAGTCACAGCAGCCCGCAGCCCCGGCAGCCGGAACTAAAGCTCCGGATTTTACCCTGTCATCTCAGGAGGGAAAACAGGTTTCATTAAACCAGTTTCAAGGCAAGTGGGTCGTACTTTATTTCTATCCCAAGGATTTCACCTCCGGTTGTACGTTAGAGGCCCACAACTTCCAAAGAGACATGGATAAATACGAGCAGAAGAATGCCGCCATCGTTGGAGTAAGCGTGGATACGGTGGACTCGCACAAAGGTTTTTGCACCAAGGAAGGCCTGAATTTCAAGCTGCTGTCTGATGCCGATCACACGGTGTCGCAGAAATATGGCTCGGCGAAGGACTATCAGGGTCAAACCTATGCAGCCCGCCATACTTTTCTGATTGATCCGACCGGCACCATCCGCAAGGTGTATCTTGAGGTCAAGCCGGCGACGCACAGCGACGAAGTGCTGGCAGACCTGCAACAACTGCAGGCCAGCAAATAATTTATATTGAGACAGAGAAAAAGGCAGCCACATAGGGCTGCCTTTTTTGTTGTCAGCTTTTATTTGTAAGCTGAATGATTGAGCTTTCTTCGCTCCTACTTGCCTACGTAACTGACTCGCCAAATCGAGTTGGAGCCATCGTCGGTGACAAACAATGAACCATCATTGCCGACAGCAACACCCACGGGGCGTCCCCAGACGTTGCCGTCGTCGGTGGTAAAGCCGGTCAGGAAGTCTTCGTATTCGCCTCCAGCTTTACCTTTCTTAAGAGGTACGCGAATCACCTCATATCCTGAACGCTTGTGACGGTTCCAGGAGCCGTGCTCCGCGGCGAAGATATCGCCGTGATATTCGGCAGGGAACTGCCTGCTTTCGTAAAAAACCATTTCCAGCGAAGCAAAGTGGGGTTGCAGAAGCACATCGGGAGTTATTACTTTGCTCTGAAGTTCAGGATGTTTGCCTTTGTGCTGGGGATCATAGTGTCCACCCATGTAGTACCAGGGCCAGCCGTAGAATCCGCCTTCCTCAACATGAGTGATGTAATCGGGAACAAGGTCATCGCCCAAGGTGTCGCGTTCGTTGACTGAGGCCCACAATTCGCCGGTCTCAGGTTGGAAGGCAATACCGACAGCATTGCGAATGCCATAGGCATAAATGCGGAAGCCCGAGCCATCGGGGTTGTATTCCAGAATGTCGGCCCGGCGGTTTTCGACAGAATTTCCGTCAGTGTCATCTTTATTCGAGTGCGAACCAACAGAAACATACATCTTTTTCCCGTCTTGGGAAAAAGCGATGTCGCGCGTCCAATGGCCTCCGCCGCGCAAAAAACCGCCAGAGGGCAGATTAGAGACGATGACCTGCTTCGGGCCGGCCGCCTTGATGTCTCCATTGTGATAAGGATAGCGGACAACTGCGTCGGTGTTACCGATGTAAACCCACTGTGGATCGGGACCTGGAGGGTAAAAAGCGATGCCGAAAGGTTTCTTGAAACCTGTGGCGAAGACCTCCGTTTCCGCAGCTTTTCCATCGGCAGTCACGCCACGGAATATCTTCACCACTCCGGGATTGCTCTCAGCAAGAAAGATATCGCCGTTGGGAGCGGTACGAATGAGCCGTGGATTGTCGAGCTCTGAAGCGTAGAGTTCAACCTTGAATCCGGGCAGGGCCTGGGGCCAGGCTCCCGAAGGACGGGGTACAACCTTCGGTCCATTATCAATAGACTCGGTTGCAAACGGCTCCGGCAAATCTGGCACCGTAATCTTGCGGTAGGCGCCTGGTTTTTCCTGGGTGTAATCAATGAAAGCGTCTTTGCCTGTAGTGATCACGGGAGCTTTGATGACTGGCGCCGGAGCGGTCGCAGACGCAGCAGGAGTTTTTTTCTTCTTCGCATGGCTTTTGGTCTGAGCGTGAAGCAGATACGCTCCTGATGAAATCGAAACCATGGTGACAAGCGCAACGAAACGAGAGAATTTCATCGGAAGATCCTTTTATTGTAAGTTTCAAGTTTCAAAACGATTTATGGGAAGGAAGAACAAACGGCTTTATTGTAAATGAGTTTTTTCGTCAGTTGCAGCGGCGTTTCGCAAAACACCTGGGACTTCTCGCATATATTCGAGCCGTTCTAAACATTGGTAAAAATGTGAGTATGAATCAGGGGGCAACGCGTTCGCAGCGCTGCTCCTTTTTTTACAACGACTGCAAGCACCTTTTCCAACATCGGCCTCCCTTCGGTTCATGTATAAACAGTTTGTAATCAAGCACTTCTGGGAAGGCCAAGTGTGCGCCATCCAAAAGCCGGTCGCCTAAGCATTAAAAATACTTATCATTGCTATTCAAAAATACAGTGACATCAGCCCAGGTTTGGGCTACTATCTTGTTGTAAATACCCCTCCAGAAATAACTGATCCCCCCAAAAGCTATCCCCCATTAAACAATGGAGGTTTCCCATGTTCACACAGCGTTCTGTTATGAATGCTTTGCTGTGTGCCATCGTACTGGTGGCATCGCCCTTGGTAGGTCAGATTCTAAACGCTAGTTCGTTACCGCAAAATCCCAAGCCAACAACAACGCAGAGCGCCTCTGCCAGCACAGCCGCTATGCCGGCGCAAACTGACGCCCGCCCGGACTATGGCACCATCAATGCAAAGCATTATGTGAACGGCTATTTCGGATTTTCGTACCATTATCCAGAGGGATGGGACGGCAACGTGGTGCAGTCTTCCAGTACTGCAGCTACACGGATGTACACACTGTTTACCGCCAATCCCTCGGCTTCCAATGGGTCCGACATGCGCTACGTCAGCATTAGCGTGGATACGATAGGTTCGAACGTAACACCGAAGGATTTCGTGGAGGGGGCGCTTAATGTGTTTGCCGGACCTCAGGGCGCATTCCAAACTCTGCATGCAAATAAAAGCAATGACAAAAGCAACTCCGATAAAAACAAGAATAATCCCGACAAGAGCTATACATTTGGAGGCAAGCAATTCTATCGGATTGATATGATGTCCAAGCCCGTACCGGGAAGTCCGACCATTTATCAGACCCTGGTTTTCACCTTGCTTCCCAATTACGCAGTCACATTTTCCTTTATGGCCATGAACCCCAAGGACATAGAAGACCTGGTCCACAGCATGGATACGATCAGCTTTGCGCCGGAACATGCTGCAGCATCGCAGGTACGCGAGGCCAAAGTTGTGGCTCAGCCTAAATAGCTTCCGGTTGCCAGTTCGAGTTGATGCAGGCCCTTCGGGGCCTGTTTTGTTTTATCGCGGGGAAATCGGCTGGGTGATGCGGCAGATATTGGCTTGATTCTATGCTACGCGTTGCTTCAGATGCAGACAGCTTTCGGCGCTGGCCACAACCGCCGCCAGATCCAGGGTTGCTTTAGCCAGGCACTGGGTAGCGCCGTTGTTCATCAGATCTCGGAGCTCATTCTCTTTGGCGATGCCGCTGAGCACGAGGACAGGAATATCGTTGGTTGCGTAATCCTCTTGCAGGCGCCTTAAGACGTCATACCCGGTGAGCTTGGGCAGGAAGAGGTCAAGCACGATCAGATCAAACTTTCCCTCTTCCTGCGCTATTCTTAAGCCCTCTTCACCATCGGCCGCCATTCGAACTTCAAATCCTTTTCTGGTCAGAGATTTTTCCAACGCTTCACGCAGGAACCTCGAATCTTCAATCAGTAGCACTCTGGTATGCATATATCGCTCCTTTAGTTCAGCCGGTTGGCGTAATCGGCGAAAACCTGCTGGTCCATCAGCTTGGCTATGCGGGTTGACAGCCATTGCTTCAGCACAGTGAACTCACTCGGAGGCACGAAGGTGAAGCAAATGCCCGCACGGTTCTTGCCGTCTGTGTTTACCACTTTGCCGGTTATATGGATAAGAGTAGAAGATCCCGCAAGCTTGAAGCCGAAAGATACCTGTTGGCCCACCTGCAGGGCTTGCTTGCTGTAAAACGCTAACCCGCCAACGCTGAGGTCGGTAATCTTGCCTTCCACCTGGCCCCCGCCAACGATATTCAGGGTCACCGGAACATCAACCGCATAGCGCGCCGCGCGCCGGCGCTGCTGAAGCATGGTCCCGTAGGCAGCACGCAGGCAACGTGTAGCCTGCTCGAAGTTGATAGGCTTGTGCATGATGAAGTTGGCGCCGGCGCGGGTTGCAGCCTGCATATCCGGGGTGCCATCCACCATCACCAGCACGGTGGACTTGGCGTTGTCCTGAGATTTGCGTATCGCACTCAAAACCTCTGCGGGTTGGTCGCCGCCGTTCCAATCTACAATCAAGGTATCCAGCTTTCTGCTGGAGACGGCATCGAGCGCCGAGTCAGACTCGGTGCAGACTTCAGTTTCAATCTCGAAATTATCAAGCACCTGGTTCATTACACAGAGCACTTGAGCATCGTGGCTGAGCAGAACACCTTCAAGCCGCATTACTTCATTTTCTTTCATTGGACTATCTCCTCTGGGTACGTTCGCTTTCTGGTTATGTAAGAGCACATCGGTTGCCAAAGCCGACCAGTACGGTAAGTCTTGATACATCAGCGTCATAGCATTGTTTATACGAAGCTCGGCCGAATGAAGAAGATGCAGATTGTGGAAAGCAGTCCAGTTTTCAGACAGAATTAAAAGCAGAATTGAGATTTGTTCCACAATGGAATTTTCCTATTTTGGAACAAATGGGGTTTTCGTACCTGTTGATTTTGTAGCAGTCTTTAAACGCATCTAGTGATTTGCAGCGGAGTTGTAGGGAAAGACCTTAAAGATTCGGACAACGACTTTCAATCCCTGCGGCCGATTCTCCGCGCCCATCTCAAAGAAGGTATGCAAATAGAGGTCAAAGGGCCTGGTGGATACCACCAGGCCCGGCCCGATTGCTCCGACCTGCTCTCGGGCATTGAAGACAGTGCGTCCATCAACCTTGGGGTCGGTAATTTGCTTCAAGTAGTAACCCGCAATGCCCGCCCGCAAGCGCGAATTCACCTGGTACGACAGCGCTGCATTCAAATGCACGGCTTGACCAGGTTGAATGCTGCTGGCCTTGAACACCGGGGCAGGATCGTCGTTCCTTGAATTCCAAAGATAATGAAATCGCCAGCTTGTTTCCAAGCGCGGCGCAAGAAACAACGTGAAAGCATAGTTGGGATTGGCACTCACCAGGTGACTGCCGATGTTGACACTGGAGTTAGGGCTGTACCGGCCGGTGGGAAAAATAAAATCAGCGTCGAAGCGATGGCTGATTGGTTTGCCGAATAGCTTACCTCCCGTCCACTGCAGCAGTAGTGGGCTAAAAATGAAGTCGCCCATTGCACCCGATGCCCCGCGAACACCGAGATCGGTCTTGACGTCCGCGTGAACCACGGGCAGCAAGGCCTCAACCCCGTAGAAAGCGCCGAAAAATTTCTTGTTGGTTTGATAGCCAAGCTCGGAGACCGAAGCAGATGCTTGAATGGAGTTATTGCCTGGAAGCTTTTCTCCGTGAGGGCCATTGAGACGGCCACTATAAGACGAGTCAAGTATTTCCTGCAGCAGCACGCCCGGCCCACCAACGCCATCCTGGAAACTTGTATCGCCAAGATCCACCGGTGGCAGGGATACATGCTGGGCCGTTGCCGTTGCCGGCGCCAGCAACGCGACGAATAACAGTGCTTTCGCCAAAGATTGGAGAGTCATTGCGGGATACTTCACTTAAATTGTGCAGGGAGCGAGAGGATCGTTACGGGAATGTTTCGGTAGGGACAAGGTCAAAACCTCTTGATGCACCACAGCTAAAGCCCAAAATTATCATGAAGCACTAAACGCACGCCTGAAAGCCGTGCTCTTCCACGGTAGTTCTCACGCACCCTTGCCTTTGCGGTGGGAGTTCTTTACAGCTCAATCTGCCATCCATCTTCCGCGATCTGCCAGCCGGCGGTGAGCGCCTCGGCGTACTGAGGACTCGTGGGATTAAGGATGGGATTTGTATTGTTAATGTGCAGAAAAATCTTGCGCGGACGGCACACGCTGGCGAGCTTGTGCAGGCTGCCATGCGATGAGGAGAGAGGGATGTGTCCCATCTGGCGCGCGGTGTGTCCGCTGCCTTGCACCCGGATCAGCTCATCATCGCTCCAGAAGGTGCCGTCGAAGAGCACGAGGTCGGTGGAGTCGAGCTGCTTCAGCAGGGCGTCATCCACTTGGGGGACGGCGGGCATAAAAGCCAGTCGCTTTCCTGACGGAGACTCGATGATGAGTCCCAGAAGCGCTTCGCTGGAAACGAGTTGCGCTGCCCGCTCTTTGGAAATATAAGCGGAATAGTGCGTACTCAGAGGGATGGGCTCACAGGTCAATCCGGAAACAATACCTCTCACCGTGTCGAGCGAGAACGGTTGCCGGGGAACGATATCGGCCCACTGCACCTGGTCAGGCACGCGGTTGAGCATGGCGAACATGCTGTTGTCTTCGAGGAGAATGCGGCGAATGGAATGCGTGGTATAGACGCAGAATGGCTGCAGTTCACGCAGCAAAAGCAAACCGAGTACGTGATCAATATCGGCATTGGTCAACACCACACCGGCAATGGGCGACTGGCGCGCGCCACTGCGCGGATGCAACTGGGGAGTGGCTTCGATCTGGGTGCGAAGATCAGGAGAGGCGCCCAGCAGGAACCACGAGTGCCCATCTTCACTTATAGCAACCTGGGTTTGGCTGCGGGCTTTACCCTTGAAAGTTCCCGCGCGCAGGGAAGAGCAGTTGCGGCAGGCACAGTTCCATTGTGGAAAGGCGCCACCTGCAGCAGAGCCGAGAATTTTTACGTGCATGGCAAACAGTTTACCGTCGAGAGAAGGAATTAGCACTCTGCAGCCAGTTGCAGTTTTGAGTTTTCAACTGCCCCACGGTTTGTGCTGCAAAATCCAGATTTGATGATATCTTAGAACGCGCTCCCCCAAATAAAACCGCTCCCAAGTGATCCGATGCAGCCAGGCTCAACCCCGGCCGCCGTTCGCGCTGAGCCGGAATGAAGAACGGAGATATACATGTCTAGACCCTACACGACTTACTTCACTGGACGAATGGCAAGAGTTTTTTCGGTAGCCGTTATAGGACTGCTTCTCGCGCCCATGCTTACTGCTCAGACAGATTCAGGGCACGTGCGCGGCTATGTGCGCAACCAACAGGGCGGAGCTCTTAGCAGCGCCGAGGTGACCCTCACCAATCAGGGAACGGGCCGCGTACAAAAAGCCACAGCTGGTGTTGACGGGATATTTGACTTTGAAGCCGTAGCTCCGGGGTACTACAAGATCATGGCTCATGCCAGCGGCTACCAGAATCGGAGCGCCCAGTTTAATCTCGATCTGTCGCAGACGCGCGAGGTAGATTTTGACCTTCAGACCGGAGGCGAGGAAATCTGTCCCTGCGCCAATGAATTCGATCCGGGGCGTTCCTGGACAGGTCTGACGGTCAACGCCTGGCAGATCAGCGATCTTCCGCTGAATGGGCGCAATTTTACCCAGCTTGCGCTGTTGACTCCCGGCGTCACACGCGGTGATTACGGCGATCAGGCCAGCGGCATCAACAACAACGTCGAGACCTTCCGCAACGGCGAAACCGGCGGAGCGGCGCTCGTCGTGAACGGTCTGCGTGCCCAGGCCAATAACTTCATGCTCGACGGCTTAGACAACAACGAGTCCCTGGTGAATACCATCAATTTCTTCACGCCGGTGGAGGCGACTCAGGAGTTCAGTGTAACTACATCTGTAGCTGATGCGGAATTCGGTCGTGCCGGCGGAGCCATCGTGCGAAGCTGGACCAAATCGGGCACCAACAGCATTCACGGATCGGCATTCTGGTTCATACGCAACAGCGCCCTGGACGCCAATAACGATTACTTTGCTACGCCCGACCCCATCACCGGCAAAGTGCGCAAGCAGCCCTTCAAGCGCAACCAGTTTGGCGGAACGCTGGGCATGCCGCTGATCAAAGACAAGCTGTTTATCTTCGGCGATTACCAGGGCCTGCGCCAGGATCTTCCTTTAAATCCCGAGTTCGCTACCGTTCCTACGCTCAAGATGCGTAATGGAGACTTCTCGGAATTGCTTGGAACCGGATTGACCACGACGCCCGCCGCTCTTACCGGTTGCGGCGCTGTTGTGCCGGTGAACGGGGCCATTTACAATCCGCTGACCTGCGCTCCCTTTCCAGGAAATGTGATACCGGCAGGCCAGATCAACCAGGCTGGCTTCAACCTGCTCCGCGCGTATCCTTTGCCCAACCTGCCCGGCATACTGCACAACTTCAAGAACGCGCGCCGCGAGATCCGGCAATTCAACGATTTTGATGTCCGCCTCGACTTCAACATGACGGCAAAAGATGCGCTCTTCGGACGCTACAGCTATGGCCAGGAAGTTTTCAACGTGACCCCGAGGCTGCCCACGCTCTCTTCGGGCTTTGGCTCCGGCGCAAACGTGAATCATCCGCGCGGGATTGCTTTCGGCGAGGGCCACCTCTTCAGCAGCACCCTGGACAATTATTTCCGCTTCGGATATTCGCGGCCGTTCTACGCTTTCCTGAATCCCTTCAACAATATTCAGCAGGCGCAAAGCCTGGGTATCGCCAACGCCAACCGCTTGCCACAGTTGGGTGGCACCCCATTGATCGGCGGATTCAACACCGAACTCGAGTTTACCGGCGATGGAGGCCCTTTCATCGTGCCGCAGGCCACCTATCAGTACGCCGATACACTTTCCTGGGCCCACGGCAAGCATGCTTTTCGCTTTGGCATGAATCTTATCCGGCGTGACGTGGATTACTTTATCTCCGACTTCCGCGGCAAAGGATTCTTCAACATCGGTCCCGGCACCGGAGACTTCACCGGCTATGAGGTATCAGAGTTGCTGGCAGGCTTCATTGACAACTACTCGGTTTCCAGCCCGAACAATGTACATACCCGCAGTTGGGAGACGGGATACTTTGCGCAAGACGAGTGGAGAGTTACCCCGCGGTTGACGCTCAATCTGGGTCTGCGTTACGACCTCTACACCAATCCCTATGAGTTGAACAATCAGTGGTCGAACTTCGATCTTTCGACCGGAACCCTGAAGCGGGCCGGTGTCGGTGGAAATTCGCGCAGCCTCGTGGCGACAGATAAGAACAACTGGGGGCCGCGTCTGGGATTTGCCTACGACGTCACTGGAAGCGGAAAGACCGTGGTGCGCGGCGGCTATGGCATTTTCTATTTTCTCGATCGTGGTGGCGTGGGCAACCAGTTGAGCGCCAATCCGGAGTGGAGCGGGTCCAGTTTTCTGCTCGCCGCTACGGGCGCGCGCATCACGCTCTCCGGGCAGGGACCTTTGAACAACAACAACAACCAATTGGCGACCCAGGCGCTGCCCCAGCCTGTGGTTACTGTGAATGATGCTTTTCCTACCAACACCTCGGTGATTGCTCTTCTGCCCAACAACCAGAATTCATCCATCCAGGAGTGGAACCTGCAGGTTGATCGGCAGCTCGGACGAAAGACGGTGCTGAATGTCGCTTATGTCGGAACCAAAGCAGACCATTTGATGACCTGGTTTAACTACACCAACCAGCAGCTCGCGCCCAATGCCGCGGCCTTCCCTGGGCGCGGACTGAATATCACCGTGGGCGGAGCCTCTGGAACATCGCACTATAACGGCCTGCATGTGTTGCTCACCCACCATTCGCGCTTCGGTTTGCAGGGTACGCTTGCCTATACCTGGTCGCACGCTACCGATAACTCCAACGGCGCCTTCAGTATCAACAACAATAGCCCCATCTTTCTGGACGCCGCCGGGCGCGGCGTGCTCAGCCAGAACAAAGGCAACTCCGACACCGATCAGCGCCATGCATTTGTGTTGAGCTCCATCTATGAACTTCCCTTCGGACATGGAAAGCACTGGGGCTCAAACTGGTCCGGTGTCGCAGATCATGCGCTGGGAGGATGGCAGTTCAACAACATCATTTCCGTCGGCAGCGGCACACCCTTCGACATCTCCATCTTTGGGGTGCGTCCGGATATTCTTGGCCCAGTTTCTACCGGATCGCTGCAGGCCAAGTCCCCTTTTCCCGGAGTCCCAGCACGGCAATGGATCTCCGCGCAGCCGTTTGCCTTTGCTCTGCCTCCCATGGGTACGTTCGGTAGATTTACCCGCCCTGGCACGCTGGGCCGCAACCACTTTTATGGCCCTGGCTACGGAACCTGGGATACCTCGCTGTTCAAGAACTTTGCGCTTTGCGAACGCGTGACCATGCAGTTTCGCACCGAGGCTTTCAACGTTCTGAACCATCCGCAATACACGGCGCCTAGTACCGATCTGGGATTCATAAATCCGGCTACAGGCCTGTCAACCAATACCAACTTTGGACTGATCAACAGCACGCGCGCCTTCTCCAGCCGCCAGATTCAGTTTGCGTTTCGCTTCCTTTTCTGAAGAGTCTCGAAAAACTATGTCCCTTCGACTCCGAGCGAAACTCAGCTACGCTTGGGGTCTTGAGGACAAACGCGGAGGAGGCGGTTTAGCGGTCAATCGCCTTCATATTCGCGGCAGCGTAGCGATCGCCCACAATCTCATTTTGCGGAACCGCAGCTTCCAGCTCCCTTACTTCAGCGGAGGTCAACTTGATTTCCGCCGCAGCTGCATTCTCTTCCAGATACTTTCTTCGCTTGGTTCCCGGGATCGGCACCAGATCATCGCCTTTCGCCAACACCCACGCCAGCGCCAACTGCCCGGGCTTCACGCCTTTGCGCGCGGCAATCGCTCTCACCCGCTCCACCAGCATCTGGTTCTTGCTGAAGTTCTCAGCCGCAAAGCGCGGAAAGCGCTGCGCTCGCGAGTCGGTCTCGCTGATGTCGCCCGGCTTGGTGATCGCACCGGTCAGGAACCCACGCCCCAGCGGACTGTAGGGAACAAATCCGATGCCCAGCTCGCGCACAGTCGGCAGGATCTCTTGCTCCACGTGCCGCTCCCACAGCGAATATTCCGTCTGCAGCGCCGTAATGGGATGCACCTTGTGCGCCCGCCTTATGGTCGCCGGCGATGCCTCCGACAGTCCCAGGTACTTCACCTTGCCCGCCTTCACCAGCTCCGCCATTGCGCCGACGGTGTCTTCAATCGGAGTCTGCGGGTCCACCCTGTGCTGGTAGTAGAGATCAATGTGGTCTATCCCCAACCGTTTCAGCGAAGCATCGCAGGCCGCGCGCACATACTCCGGCTTGCCGCTGATTGCCCAGTACGTGGGATTATCCTTGGTGCGGATGTTAGCAAACTTGGTCGCGAGAAAGACCTCATCCCGCCGCCCGCGGATCGTCTTGCCGACCAGCTCCTCGTTGTCGCCAATGCCGTATGTGTCCGCCGTATCCAGAAAGTTGATCCCCAGATCCAGCGCCCGCAGGATGGTCGAGGCCGACTCCTCATCGTTGCGCTCGCCATAGAACTCACTCATTCCCATGCAACCGAGTCCCATGCGGGAGACGATTGCGCCTTGTGAACCAAGCTTTACTTTTTGCATGCTCATACCCGATTTAGATGGCCGCGCCTGCCTTCGGTCACTTTTTTTCAATAAGCTGATTCATCTGGGAATCAACCGAGGCTTGCTTGCAAGCAGGCAAGCCTTTCCGATATAGTTGCAGCCCTACCTCCCTTCGTTCAGCCACAAAAATTTTGCGGCGTGAGTCTGATTGTGTCTGCCCAGCAGGAGCTATGAAGCTAACGAACTTTGTCTCTCTATCGAAATTAAAGTCTGTGGGCGAGACGCCCACAGGACGACCGACGAGACGTCACTGCTATTTGCTGGCGCTTACTGTGCTGTTTTTCGTTTCGCTCTCTTCACTCTCCCGGGCAGCTACGCGGATGGTCAACGTGGGGCAGGGCGGGACGAATTTTGTGGACCAGGTGAGTGGCACCAGCACCACCGTCATCAATGTGGGCGACACGGTGCAATGGAATTGGGTGGGCAGCCCGCACTCAACCACCGGTGGGAACTGTTCACCTGGCTGCACAACTAACAGCACCTGGGATTCGGGCGTTCATTCTCCGACATTTACATTTTCAGTTACCTTCACTCCGGTCGTGATTACCTCATTTGGCGGGGGCAATAAGTTCCCTTACTACTGCTCGGTCCATTTGAACTCTATGACGGGAACTGTATTGATCAACCCGGTAGTCACCAACACCAACGATTCCGGGGCGGGCTCGCTGCGGCAGGCAATTCTCGATTTCAATGCAAATGTAAACTTGACCAGCATCACCTTCAATATTCCCGGTGTAGGAGTTCACACCATCACACCGCTCTCGCCGCTTCCCGTAATGACGCATCCCGGGGTTCTTGATGGAACCAGCCAGCCCGGCTGGGCTCCCAATGCGCCTCTCATAGAACTCAATGGCACCAGTGCCGGACCGAGCGTCGTCGGCCTTTCAATTCAGGCGGGGAATACCACGGTGCGCGGGCTGGTGATTAACCGCTTCTCGCAAGGTGGAATTGCGCTGCAAAGTGGTAACAATACCATTACGGGAAATTTTATCGGAACCAATGCGGCCGGCAATGCCGCCCTGGCCAATGGTGGAGACGGGGTGCTTATCTCCAGCGGTCAATTCAACAACGTGATCGGGGGGGCGACGGTTGCGGCGCGCAATGTGATTTCCGGAAATGCTCTTTTCGGAATCCAAATCGCGGGACTGGGCACGAACGGGAACACAGTGGAAGGCAACTATATTGGCACCGACGTTAGCGGCATGGCTGCTATTGCCAATGCTGCCGACGGAGTGCGCATCCAATCGGGCGCAGCCAACAATATTGTAGGGGGCGCGAGCGCGGGAGCAGGCAACGTTATTTCCGGGAACGGGCTTAACGGGGTCGTTATCACGGGTGGGGGAACGACGGGAAACATAGTGCAAGGTAATTTCATCGGCAGCAATGCTGCGGGGACAGGTGCGCTGGGCAATAGTCAGAATGGCATGCTGATGAACAACGGCGCAAGCAACAACACCATTGGAGGCTCGGCGTTAGGTTCAGGGAACGTGATTTCCGGTAATGTGGGAGCTGGCATTGTCATCTCTGATGTGTCCACCGGCAGCAACCTCATCCAGGGGAACTTTATTGGGACCAATGCCGCGGGTGCAGCCGCGATACCCAACACCACGGGTCTGGTCCTGCAAAACGCCACGAGCAGCAATACCATCGGCGGCACGAGCGCAGGTGCGCGCAATGTTATCTCTGGGAATGGAGGCAATGGGGTCCTCATCAACGGCCTCGGGACGAGCGGAAACACGGTGGAAGGCAATTTCATCGGCGTCAATGCCGCAGGGACGGCCTCGGTCGGCAATACTCCCAATGGCGTGCTGCTCAACAACGGCGCCGCCAGCAATATCATTGGCGGCCTGGGTGCGGGCGCAGGGAACGTGATTTCCGGCAATGCCGGCGCGGGGATCAGCATCAGCGATCCCGGCACCAGCAACAATCAGGTATTCGGCAATTTCATTGGCACGAATCCTGCGGGGAATGGCGCGATTGCCAACAGCAACGGCGTGCTCCTGCTCAACAACACAAGCAACAACACGATTGGAGGTACGAACCCGGCGGCGCGCAACATTATCTCCGGCAATACTAGCACCGGCGTTACGCTCAACGGTGCCGGTACGAGCGGAAACCTGGTGCAAGGCAATTTTATTGGCACCGATGCTGCGGGGAGCGGCAGGAACGCCAACAGCATCGGCGTTTACATTATTGGCGGCGCAAACGGCAACACCATCGGAGGCACAACTCCCGGTGCGGGGAACGTTATTTCCTACAATAACGGCGATGGCATACACCTCGACGGCGGGGGCACTACTGGAAACTTCGTGCAGGGCAACTTTCTCGGCACAAATGCCAGCGGGACTGCCGGCGCCGGCGCCAGCAGCGGCAGTGGGGTGTACATCACCGGAGGCGCCAGTAACAACACCATCGGCGGCACAACAGCGGCCGCGCGCAATATTATTGCTGCCTATGCTGACGGTATTCTCATCGTCAACGGCAATTCCAATCTTATAGAGGGCAACTTTATTGGAACTGATGTTTCCGGGACCACCGCCCTGGGCAATATCGGACCAGGCGTGAGAATTGCCGGTGGCAGCAACAACCTCATTGGGGGTACAGGACCGGGGACGGGAAATGTCATCTCCGGCAACTTCCAGTACGGAATAGACCTCTACGGCGTCGGCACAACTGCGAACACCGTACAAGGCAACTTGATTGGCACGAACGCAAGCGGCTTGGCGGCCCTTGGTAACGGTAGCAATGGCGTCTATATCTCAGTCGGCGCAACCAATAACACGATTGGCGGGTCCACGGCTGCAGCTCGTAACCTGATCTCGGGAAACCTCGGGCATGGCGTGGCGATCTCCAATACAGGCACGACCGGAAATGCGGTGCAAGGTAACTACATCGGCACGGACGTCAACAACATGGGCTCCGTGGGTAACCACGGGAATGGAGTCAGGGTTGACTCGGGCGCAGCCGGCAACGCCATCGGAGTCCTCTCCGGCAATGTCATAGCGTTTAATGCAAAAGGAGTTGTGGTGACCGGCCCCGGCTCAACCGGAAATGCTATTGAGACTAACGCCATTTTTTCCAATACCGGATTGGGAATTGATCTCAACGACGATGGGGTCACAGCCAATACGCCGGGCGGTCCGCATACCGGTCCGAACAACCTGCAAAACTACCCGGTGCTGACGAGCGCCCTATCCAGCGCCGGCACAACCAACGTCACTGGAACTTTGAACAGCACGCCGAACACGACCTTCCATGTCGAGTTCTTTGGCAACATGGCATGCGACCCCTCCGGCCACGGCCAGGGATTGAACCTGCTTCACACCAGCGCTGTTACCACCGATGGGAGCGGCAATGCTCCGCTGAGTTTCAGCTTCTCGACCTCGCTCATAGGCTCAGGATCTCTCAGCGCAACCGCAACCGATCCCTCGAACAACACTTCAGAGTTTTCCGCCTGCCAGCAGGCGGATTATGCCCTCACCAATGTAACCGGGCGCAACTTGCACGTGCGTTTAGGGAAGGCTGTTCCGCTCGTTGTGGCGAGCTTTACCGATGGCGATCCAAGCGGCCTGCCGAGCCACTTTTCTACCACCAGTATTGATTGGGGTGACGGAACCGCACCCAGCACAGGAACAGCAGTCTCAACCGGCGGTCAAAACTATAACGTGATCGGCACGCATGCCTACACCAAAGTCGGTGCATGGAATGTGACGGTGACCATCAACGATTCCGGCGGCGCAACGGCCACAGCCAACAGCAAAGCCCGCCTGTGGCCCAAGCCGTTTTCTTACTAGGTGGACCCTATAAAGTTAGACCGAGCCATACGATCATCCCTTGTTCGTGGTCCCATTCTGGTACCAAACTCTTAACTCCTGAGAGAGTATGGATTATCATTGTCCCTGGAAGTGTATTCAGCATCCCGGGATGCCTGGGCAAGGTGAGATTTTGGGAGGCTAGTGCAGCCCTCGTTTCGGCTGCGAAGCCTTGGAATAACCAAGCCCTGAAGGTTCTTTGAAAATTCGACGCAGAACATCTGAAATTGTGTGACCAGCCGCTCCTTTCAGCAGCGCCCCTTCTCTCAGCACTAAGATGATATCTATCCAGTAAACACCCGAGGCTACTCAGCAAGTACCTCACCGCGACACGACTCTCCCCAGCAAATACGCGGCGATCACGCGGTTTTAAGAGGTTACAACCACTTGCAGCAAGTGTGGGCTGGCCAAGCTTCATGCACCCCGAAAGCCAGCAGCCGAAGATTACTAAATGATAAAGGGCAGCCTGACCGCCCTCAGGAACGAAATCGTATTGGCTGATTGCTGAGCGCCGAGTGCTCGCGTTACGCCGGGTTTATCCGGTAGAGCCAGGAAGCAGTTTGCGGTTGTGCAACGCTTATAGGTTTCGAGACCGGCAGCCGCTCGGTATTCATCTGCAACAGGGTTGTTTCTACAAGGTGATGCGTCGGCGATAGCGAGCAAACCGGATCGGTTGCAGCCGCATCGCCGGCCAACAGAAAAGCCTGGCAGCGGCAGCCGCCGAAGTCTTCCATCCGGCGGTCGCAACTGCGGCAAGGCTCCTGCATCCATGACTCGCCACGGAATTGCTGGAACGCCGGCGACTCCTGCCAGATCCATTCGAGCGAACGCTCGCGCACATTATCAAACTGCAAACCCGGAATCACTCCGGCCGCGTGGCAGGGAAGCGCCTTGCCCGCCGGATCAATGAGCATCAGGCGGCGTCCCCAGCCACCCATGCAGGCCTTGGGATAGCGTGCGTAGTAATCAGGTGTAACGGAATCAATGCGGATACGGCCCTGAAGACGCTCGCGCGCTTCATCAACTACCTTCACGGAATTTTCCAGTTGCTCCCGCGTCGGCATCAGGGCAGCGCGGTTCTCAAGGGCCCAGCCGTAATACTGGGCGTGGGCGATCTCCATGCGATCAGGAGACAGCACTTCGATCAAAGCGATCATCTCGTCCAGGTGGTCGAGGTTCTGGCGGTGCACCACCAGATTGATAGTGAAAGCGACCTTGTGTTTGCGGATGATTCCTGCCAGCTCCAGCTTGTGGGCATGAGCGCGTGTGCCGGCAATCCAGTTGGCGGCGTCTTCGCGTGAATCTTGAAAGCTGAGTTGGATGTGGTCCAGCCCGGCTTCGATCAGCGCTGCCAGACGAGGTTCGGTCAGGCCGATGCCGGAAGTAATTAAGTTCGTGTAAAGGCCTGCCGCGTGGGCCCCGGCAATAAGCTCTTTCAGGTCTGCCCGCGCCAGCGGTTCGCCTCCGGTAAGGTGAAGGTGCAGAAGCTTCATCTGTGCAGCTTCGTTAAATACGCGCAGCCAGGCTTCAGTTGGCAACTCCAGCTTCGCCGCCGTCATTTCCAATGGGTTAGAGCAGTAAACACAGTGGAGCGGGCAGCGGTGCGTAACTTCCGCGATGAGCGCGAGTGGATTGGGCAGCATCAGTAATCTACGATTCGCTTTCGCTGCAGTTGTTCGAGGAAGCTGGCGATATCCTGCCGGATTTGGGTTGCGTCAGAGGCGTTGTAGTGGGTCTGCAGAGCGCCAACAATTTCTAAGAACGTACGTTGCCCATCACAAAGCTCCACGATCTTTTGTCCGGTGCCTTGCAAGCGAAGAGCGCCTTCAGGAAAGAGCAGCACCTTATCGTCTTCTCCGCTGTTGCCCCAGCGGCAACCGGGGGCGAGTCGTGGCTGAGCGGAATCGGTTGGAAAAGCCATGAAGAAACTCTTTAAGACTCCTGGATACGGAATGCCCCGGGAGGTGGCCATCCGGGTTGCACATAGGCAAAGTAAAGCGCATCCAGTTGCGCCCATAGGATGTCACATTTGTCGCGCAGGGCGGTGACGGCCAGCTCCTGCTGGGCACGAGTTTGCGCGTGCTCATACACATACTGCACAGCGAAGTGCGCATCTTCGGGGGCCTGATGAAGCCGGGCCTGGAAATAATCGAGACCCCCAGTGAGCCATGGATAGTGCTCGCGCAGGCGCTCCATGCGCAGTGTAATAAGGTCTTTGGAAAACATTTCGGTCAGCGAAGAAGCCACCGCTTCGAGCAACGTACGGTTCTTCACGATGTTCAAATACTCATTCACGGCATAGCGAGTTGCAGGCAGAACTTCTTCTCCCCGTGCAACCCGATCCGGATCAAGGCCGGTAGCTTCAGCCAGCTTGAGCCAGCGCAGAATGCCTCCGTCGCTGGCAGAGTCGCCGTCGTGATCTACGATGCGCTTGCGCCATGCGAGCCGGAAGGCGCGGTCCTCGCTGCGCGAGAGGATAATGGCATCTTTTATAGGGATGCGGCTCTGATAGTAGTAACGATTCAACGCCCAAGCCTGCAATTGTCCGCGGCTCAGGCCGCCTTCATGCATCAGCAAGTGGAAAGGATGGCGGTGATGATAACGCTCTTCGCCCACTTTGCGCAGCGCAGCTCGCAGCTCTTCCAGAGAGAGCAGTTCGCAATCGCCTGCAGTTGTTAACTCCAAGTTCTTCACGCGCGATGCAGAAGTTTAAAGCTCCGCGGGCGCGTAGGAGTTGATTTCGCAGTTGAGCAGAATTTCTTCAAATTGCGGTTTTTCCCAAGTCATATTGTTTTGTTGCCTCCATGGTTTGAAATTAGAGCCTACAGATAATAGTTCGTCGCCCTCAATCAAGCAAGCTTTAACGTCATAAATTAACTCAATCAACCGTTCCATTAAACCGGTGATCCCAGAAATTATCACTTCTTTTTCTCCTGGGGATGTCCAGAAGCTGATATGAGCTTTTCCTGCGGAACAATGTTCCATCCGCTCACTTTAATTTCAGGCTGAACATGCTGCAGTTGTGACTGCTCCAATGTGGCCGTGACCACCCTGGATTCACCCGGCAGAAGCGAAAAGTAATTGTCATCCCAGAGGACGGGAAGTATCTCTTTGTCGCCATCCTTTTGCAGAACCTGCAGACAAACCTGGAAGGCAAGCTGCTTACTGGGATTTTTCACACGGACGGTTACCGTACCGTCGTTATGGGCTAAAGCAAGATCAGCAGCAGCTTCCAGCTTGACCGGCGATAAACGGTTCAAGGCCGTGAAATCTTCATAGACAGGAGAAGGAGTATAGAAGAAGGTGGTTTTTTCCCAGTCGAAAGAAGAAGTCTTGGCCGAAAGCCAGTAAAAATTGGAGCTAACCGTGCGACCGGCAGCATCGCGCAGCGCAAGCTTCACAAATGTTACCGGGCTGGTATTGAGCGCGGTTTCGGGTATGACGAAGATGCGCGTGCTGCTGTCTTCAGGAACATCGGCATTGGCTTGGTTAGAAAATTTTTGCTTAAGGTCGAAGTCATAAACTTCGGCAGCAACTTTCAATCCGGAAAACGGTTGATACTGGCTGTTCACCACCACCACGCTGCGGTCGTCGTAGGAGTACTGCACATGCAGCGGTTCATTCGCCTTTCGCGTACCGAAGTAACCGCCTGCGGGTTGCAGGTAATAGTCATAGAGGTGCCAGATGAGGGAGGGCCAGGCGTTGTTAAGCATCCATTGAATGACGCCAGTAGAGGTGTACTTGTTGCGGCCATAGGCCTCGAACATGGCACGCTCTCCGTCGTAGGCCATGGCTTGCGATTTCCTGAGGTAATCATCGAGGTCTGAGGGAGGGCCATAAATGGCCTTCATGGCATCATCGTAAATTTTGGTATTGGAGAACTCCTGGCTGCCGGCGTGAAAGTTCCAAACACTGTCTCCTGGCGTCAGGTGATCTGCAGGCAGCATCTTTTTCAGCGATTCCAGTGTGGGAATCGCCGGGCCTGGACTGGTCTCTGTGTTGAAGCTGAAGCCTCCGCCTAACTTGAGCGTGCCCGCCGCAGTAGCATTGAGCCAGTACGAGGGCGGGACATAGTCATAAGGTCCAGACATCTTGACCCCTGAGACCCCGCTGACCAAAGTGGGCTCAGCCGAAGCCGAGGAGAGGGTTGGGTTGGGCCAGAGCGTATCCTGTATAACTTGCAGGTATTCTTTTTCGACGTCTGCCGGCGGAGGCCCATCGCTTCCATAGAGCCACACCAGCAGACTGGGATGCGAGCGCAGACGTAACAATTGGCTGCGCAGTGATTCGACAGCTATAGGATGAGTTTCCGGCTGCCATTTATTCCACTGCTCCCAGATATCGCAACAACACCAGCCGGCCATCACCAAGATGCCTTCTTCATCAGCCAGGTTGAAGAAGTCTTCGGTTTCTATCTTGCCTTCCAGTCGGATGGTATTTAAGTGCAGATGCCGGACGTAACGAAACTGATCGCGCAGGCGTTGCTTGGGTTGCCGCCAGAGCATGTCGGGCGACCAGCCGCCGCCGCGGATGAGCAGTTTGCGTCCATTAATGCGGAAGAGACGGTTTCCCTTGTCGGTAAGCTCAGATGTGATCTCACGAATGCCGAAGTGAAAGTCGGCTTCGTCCGATACGTTGCCATCAACTTCAAATTGAAGATGAGCGGAATACAAATTTGGCTCACCCATCTGGTAGGGCCACCAGAGCCGGGGATGAGCAAGTTTCAATTGCGGAAATGCATCAGGCGTAAGCGTTATCAACTTCACTTCCGAGGGTGCAAACTCGACCTGTTGCTGAAGAGTAACTTGGCCGAAAGCCGCTTTCAGTGTTCCCGTTACGGGCTGGTCGGAGGCGTTGCGGACTTCCACAGTAAGAGAGAGAGCAGCCGAATCGAGCGACGGGGCGGCCTGGCTCTTGATGAACGGATGCCGAATTGAAACCGGACCGGTCGCGGTCAGAGAAACATCCCGCCACACGCCCATATTTTTATCGGCGGGCATCGGGTTCCAATCCACCCAGTTGATGGCCAAATCGCCTGGTTCCGGCGCAAAGACCTCAACCGCGAGAGCGTTGGTCTCTCCCGGATGAATCTCTTGATGCACCTCAAATTCATAAGCACGGAAGGCGCCGGCTATCTGGGCGGCGTCGGCGATTTTTTTCCCGTTAAGCCAAATGTTGGCGTGATAGTTGATTCCGGCGAAGTTCAACCATGAATTTTTCTTTTGATAATCAGCGGGAACCTTGAATTCAGTGCGATACCACCAGGAACAGTGATAAGGGCTGTCTTCGGGCGTGGGGAGATGGGCAAAATTTTTGGCGACCGGATACGAAGTGCCGGGAATGGACCTCAGATTTGTACCGAAATACGGATCAGGGTAGGTTTTATCGGCCACCAGCGCCGCCAATACGGTAGTCGGAACTTCTGCCGGATGCCAGCTTGCAGGGTGGTATCCGGGAAGTGAGATCTGTTCACCGTTACCGTAGGCCAGGCAAGAAGATTGGATCCACCAATTCAGGTGAAGAAGCAGTCTGGGCGCAGCCGGGGTTGAAGCCGAGGCCACAGGAACTAAGGCGCCGAATATTAAAACGAAGATGAACCAAAAAGGAAACCATCGTAAGCGTGGCATTGTTCTCTCCATGATATAAAGACCGCCAAGGCTGCCTTCGTCTGAGGGCGATCTTAAGTGGCAGCAATTAATACTCTATTAAATCGGTTTAGTTCTATCGGAACTATAAAGCCTGATGTCAAGCGAAGCCTAACACAAATACGCGCACAATGAGAATCTGCGGCGTGAAGATATAGCCCTAAGCAGGACTGGCTCACGCAGAGAAAAAGCATACAATCTGGTTTGTCAGGCTGTGTTACGCTAATTAACTTCCAGTGAACCTGCGAAAAGCAAAAGGAACCACCACGATTCGTGATGTGGCCCGGGAGAGCGGTTTCTCGGCGGCTACGGTTTCCATCGTCCTGAATCAGGCCCCGCTGGCGCGCTACATTCCATCGCAGACCAAAGAAAAGATTGAGAAGACGGCCAAGAAGCTGGGATACCGCCCTAACCAGTTGGCACGCTCGCTGCGCAGCAGCCGAAACCATACTCTGGGAGTGATGGTGCTCGATCTCACGGACCCATTTTGCGTACCGATCTTGCGGGGGATTGAAAACTCTCTTTACCGCGCCTCGTATGTTCCGATCCTGGCCGATGCCCATAATGACCGGGTTCGTTTTGAGCGTTATCTGGAGATGTTGCTGGAACGCCGGGTCGAAGGACTTATCGTGGTTGCCAACTGGATGTACGTTGATATCAACCTGCTGGCTGATTTGGAAAAACGCGAGATCCCAACCGTAGTGCTGGGTTACGATTTGCAGCGCGGCGCCATCGGCTCGGTACTCACCGATGATGAAACCGGGGCGCAGTGGGCCTTGCAGCACCTGCACTCACTCGGGCACCGTAAGATTGCGTTCATCCGCGGCCCCAAGATGCTGGCCGACAGCAGCCGGCGATGGAAAGGGATACGCACTTTTGCAAGCTCAGTGGGACTGGAAATTGACCCCCGCCTGGTGCTGGAGCTGCCCGACCTGCGCGAACCGAACTCAGGCTTTGAGGGAGGCTCGAAAGCTACCGAAGAGCTGCTGCGGCGCAAGAAGCCTTTCACCGCGATCATGGCATTCGACGATATGACTGCGCTGGGATGTATCCGCACCCTGACGCGGTTGGGAATCAAAGTGCCGGAGCAATGTTCAGTGATAGGGTTTGATGATATTCTTCCAGCCGCGTTTTCCATGCCTGCGTTGACTACGGTCCGCCAGCCTATGGAAGCCATGGGCACGACCGCGGTCGAGACTGTGATTGAAGCCATCCGTGCCAGTTTCGAACGCCGCGAATACGCCGTGATCCACCACAAAATCATGCCGGAGCTTGTGGTCCGAGAATCTACGCGCGCAGTTTCCTCCTAATTGATCTTCCCTTTTTGGGCTTTTCTAAAATGGGAATCATAGGTATCGATTTCCCGTCAAGGTTACCAAAGTTTCTTGACAGCCTAATTCTTCAGCCCTATGCTGCCTCTATCTCAATGGGCTCTTGGAGGCAAGGCTCATCCCTAGGTTCAGGGCAGTAATTCGCCCGGCCATACCGTGGTGTCATTCACGAAGAGGGCGGAGTCCTGCCCCCGATACTTTTTCCCTTGACAAAAGCTATAGTTAATCGTTTTAATAAATGGGTTTAACTATTGCCCGGGGGAGCGGTGAAGCACTGGAGTCACTGTCTTACATTTTTTCGCGGGAGGGGTTTTATATGCAACGTAAAGCAATTGCGATTCTCATTCTATTGTTCCTGAGCGCTTGCACATTGATGGCCCAGGAAGTTACGGGGAGTATTTTAGGCACGGTAACCGATACCAGCAATGCCATAATCCCCCATGCGAAGGTTACGGTCACCAACACGGACCGGAATGCGGTGCTGCGCACAACGACAACCGACAACAATGGCTACTACGTAGCCCCGTTGCTGCCGGTGGGACACTATGCGGTTTCCGTAGCTGCCCAAGGCTTCAAGACCTTCAGCAAGACTGGCATTGAGCTCAACGTAAGCGACCGGTTGGCAGTCAATGCAGTGTTGTCTCCGGGCAGCGTGCAGGAGGTGGTGACGGTAGAAGCCAATGCGCTTCAGGTAGAAACACAGTCGCCCACCGCAGGCGGCCTGATTGACGGCACCCAGATTCGGGAACTCGCGCTCAGCGCCCGCAACTATGAAGAGATGGTTGCCCTGATGCCAGGAGTCTCGTCCGCAGTGTCGGACACGATCTTTGTGGGCGTGGAAACCCCAGGCGGCGGAACCAATGAGATTGACTTTTCCATTAACGGAAGCCGCTTCTCGCAAAATAACTGGACCATTGACGGCGCCGATAACGTAGACCGCGGCGGCAACTTCAGCCTGCTCAACTTTCCCAGCGTGGATGCCATCGCCGAATTCAAAGTATTGCGCAGTCTCTACAGCCCGGAGTACGGGCGCGGGGCCGGCGGAGAAATTGACATCATCACCCGTTCGGGAGGCAACAAGTTCCATGGCGGACTCTACGAATTCTTCCGTAATGACGTGTTGAACGCAAACCGCTACCTGAACCAGCACTTTGCAGATCCAACCCAGCGTCTGTCGCGTCCTCCGTTACGATATAACGACTTTGGCGGAACGTTCGGCGGTCCAATCTTCATTCCGGGACACTACAACGCCGAGAGGAACAAGACCTTCTTCTTCTTTTCCGAGGAGGTGAGGCGGATTATCACTTCGAGTACTACGCTGGTCACAGTCCCCAATGCGAATGAGCGTAAGGGAATATTTACTGATGCAACCGGCGCGCCGCTGACGATATGCACAAGCTACGATGCCAATGGAAACTGTCTGACTACCAACCCAACTGGCATCATCAGCCCGGCGAGCTTTAATCCCGCGGCAGTTGCTTATCTAAAAGACATCTATTCGCATATTCCTCTGCCGCAAGACCCAATAGGCGACAAGCTCACCATGAGCGGCAAGAACCAGTTCAACTACCGGCAGGAACTCATTCGGGTTGACCACACCTTCTCGCCTAAGCTGATGGTGACCGGGCGCTGGATGCATGATGACATTCCGACCGTCAACCCGGCCGGCTTGTTTGGCTTTACCAATGTTTTGGGTTATGCCACCAGCCAGACGAATTCACCCGGCAAGAACCTCTTGGTTCGGGGGACTTGGACCATCAAGCCCACCGTGCTCAATGAGATGGGTTATTCATGGTCTTCGGGTGGAATTGTTTCTAATCCTGTGGGTACGAGCACGTTCGCCAATTCGCCCGATGTGGTGAAGGCCATCCAATTACCGTTTGCCTCGCCGCTGCCGCGCATTCCCAATCTGGCCTTCGGCAGCCTCAGCGGTCTAGCCGGCTTTGGGCCGTATCGTGATTTCAATATCAACCACAATTGGTTTGACAACCTGACCTGGGTGCTGGGGAAGCACACGGTGAAAGTGGGTTTCTCTTACAGCCGCTATCAAAAAAATGAAAATGATGCCGGCGGAAACCCCAGCAATGGCAGCTTCGGTTTCTTCAGTGTAGATCCCAACAGTTTGCTTGCGACGCCTCAGCAGGAGTGGGCCAGTTTCCTGTTAGGGAACGTGCAGACGTTTAACCAGGCGCAGCAAGACTTCCACAACAAGATCCGGCAGCACACACTGGAGGCCTATGCACAGGATGAATTTCGTCTTCTGCGCAACCTGACGCTGACTTATGGGGTGCGTTACACGTACTACGGCCAGCCGGTTGATGACCTCGGGCGCGCGACGAACTTCTACCCGGCTTTTTATAATCCGGGCCTGGCGCCACAGCTTGACCCGACCGGGGCCCTCGTTCCGGGAACAGGACAGCCTAACAATGGATTGATTATCACCGGCCTGAGCCCAGTTGCGGATGCCTCGCAGCCATCACCATTCGGTCATGCGGTGGCACGGCAGACATTCGGAGATTTTGCTCCGCGTTTTGGTTTGGCCTGGGATCCCTTCGGCAACGGCAAGACCTCTATCCGCACCGGCTTCGGCATGTTCTATGACGCGCCTGCAATCGGCTTCCTGGAAAACAACCTGTTCATCAACCCGCCCTTTGTGGGCAAAGTCAGCATCAGCAACACTACATTCGATAATCCAGCAGGAGCAGCACCCAATCCGAACACCAGCCCGGAATTCGTAAAGGGCGTTGCCACTCGCTGGCACCTGCCTTACACGGAGATGTGGAGTTTGGATGTGCAGCAGGAGTTGCCGATGAGATTCATCCTCGATGTCGGCTATTACGGCAGCGCGGGCAGACACTTGATTGGGATTGTGGACATCAACCAGCCGCTCGCAGGAGCGTATCTGGCCCCGTCCGAGACCGCTATCACCGGGGCTACGAATCCTATTACTGCTTCCAATACGGGTGTGCTTAACCGCGTGCGCCCGTTCCAGGGATACGGAGCCATCAACGTTTCTTCTCCAATTTTTAAGTCGAATTACCACGCGTTGCAAACCAGCTTGCAAAAGCGCTTTCGTGGCGGCGCGCAGATCAATTTGAACTACACCTGGTCGCATGATCTGACCAATGCCGGCAACGACTTTGCCACACCACAGCAAAACACGAACTTGCGCGCCGAGTATGGCCCGGCCGACTTTGACCGCCGCCACATCTTCGACGCAAATTTTATTTATGAATTTCCCTGGATGAAGTCGCAGCATGGGGTGATCGGGCATCTTCTAGGTGGCTGGGAGTTCTCGGGAATCATTACCTATGAGTCGGGCCTGTTCATGACGGCAAACGGCGTTATCACCGATCCGGCAGGCTTGGGCTTGCTTGATCCCAACGCCAATTCGGATTCCACCAGTAATTTCGGCAGTATTGCCGCTGGCCGGCCCAATCAGATCAGCAATCCCAACGTAAACGCACCGCACACGGCCGAACAGTGGTTTAACACCGCTGCCTTTGTTGATCCTGGGGTGTCAGGTCTTGTCCTTCCCGGCAATGAGAGACGGGGAAGCATTCGTGGACCCGGCGTTGAGCGTTGGGACCTCTCGTTATTCAAGAACATCAAGGTAACAGAGGGCTCAGCTTTCCAGTTCCGGCTGGAAACGTTCAATGTGTTCAATCACACGAACTTCCAGCAGATTGACTTGGGCACACAGAGTGGGACTTTTGGTCAAGTTTTATCCACCCACGAACCGCGCATCCTGCAACTGGGGTTGAAGTACAATTTCTAGGGTAGGGATTTTCGTGAGTGAAATGCAAGGTAACCGTTAAGTGGAGTGTCTAGTACGCAACCTGTTTGCGCGTGATTGGTCGGGACGCGCAAACAGGAACTCCCCCCAGCGTACATTCATCTATCCACCCGGGTTTTGAAGTAACTTGGTTGTTCCGGTTCTGAGGTGGCGAGATTCTGAAGGCTCCGCAACTCTGTCAGCGAGACTGCAGAGCCATCATTCCTGCTTTGCGGGAGCACACGAAAAGTTTGCGTTGAAGAGCGCTCGCTTTTCGCTCACCCAGCGTTCAGCACAGCCTTGTGTAAGTTGCGATGTTGCTGTTGAGCATCGCTGTCGGTGAACTCTGTACGCGAGGAAGCATGCAAACAAAGCTGGTCTTAGGGGTCGATATCGGTGGGACGAAAGTGGCTGCGGGATTGGTGAACGCAGACGGAGAGATGCTATTTAATCTTCGTGTTCCCATGAACACAAGCGGAAGTGCATCGGATGCCATGGGCTGCGTCCATAATGCAATTGAAGGAGTAATGCAGGCCAACCCGGCCGTTGCATTGCGGGCGATTGGAGTTTCTTCTCCTGGCCCGCTCGATCTCCATAATGGAATTGTCTTAAACAGTCCTAACCTGCCATGCTGGCAGAATTTTGCGCTGCTTCCTGAAATTCAGAAAACCTACCGCATACCAAGCCGGCTTGATAATGACGCCAACTCGGCTGGCCTGGCAGAAGCTCTTTGGGGTGCGGGGGCGAAATACAACTCGGTTTTTTACGTTACCATTGGGACCGGCATCGGTACTGCCATCGTTTTGAATCAGCGCATCTATTATGGAAGGACAGGCGGCGCAGCCGAAGGCGGACACATGACCATTGACTTCCGCGCGCCGGTGCGCTGTGGATGCGGAAAGCGTGGTTGTATGGAAGGCCTGGCATCGGGACCTGCTATTGCTGTCCGGACGCGCGAAAAACTGGCCGCCAGTTCAGACGGTGCGAGGATTCTGGCTGCGGCAGGCGGAGAAGCAAGCAGCATCACGGCCGAAGCCGTGGTCAAGGCGTGGCGGGCAGAAGACCCGTTGGCGACCGAGGTCCTGCGGGAGACGGCGGACTTGTTTGCCATATGGTTGGGCAACGTCGTTGATCTGCTCGAACCCGATGTCATTGTGATTGGCGGCGGAGTCGGAGCAGCCATCACAGAGTGGTTTCCCTACATCCAACGCAAGATTCCAGACTGGAGCATCAATCCGCGCGCCCATGAAATTCCGCTGGTTGCGGCAAAATACGGAGCCGATGCCGGTATTGTGGGTTCAGCGGCGCTCTGGTTGTGCGAACAGCCATCCTACGAACCGGCAGCAAAAATATAAATTGAGAGCTATATAGCATTGGCGAGGAACGCGGCTATGAGCAGCCCATAAGCAGTTTTCAGAAATATCTCCCAGGTAAAGCGCTCACCCGACTTTAAGAGCGGTTTCATCGAGCTTGGCCGCTGCAACGAATTAAGCACTGAATAAGATTTGGTATCTCGGCAGCAAAAATATAGAATACATAGAGCTATATAGCATTGAAGAGAAATGTGGCAAACGTATGAGCCAACCAAAACATTTTCAGCACTACATGCTCAAAGAAATCTATGAGCAGCCGCTGGCAGTCTCGGAAACCGCCCAGGAGACAGGTTCACCCGACCTCGCCGCCGGCTTCATGGAGCGCGTACCATGGTCCCTGGATGAGCTCAAGGCGCTGAACAGAATTTGTATCGCAGCCTCGGGCACCAGCCGCCACGCCGGCATTGCCGGCAAATTCATGCTGGAAAGTCTGGCGCGCATTCCCACCGAAGTTGAATTTGCCAGCGAGTTTCAACATTGGCCGGTGGTGCTGGGTCCTGAGGTCCTCATGCTGGTGATCACGCAGTCGGGTGAAACCGCCGATACTCTGGGAGCCATGCGCAAGGCAAAAAAGAGCGGCGCCAAAGTGCTGGCCATCTCTAATGTCGCAGAATGCTCGATCATGCGTGAAGCCGATGTGGGCATTCACACTAAGGCCGGCCCGGAGCTCTCCGTCCCTTCCACCAAGGCATTTACCGCGCAGCTCGCCGCGCTGTTTATACTCGCAATTCATTTGGCGGAGGCGCGCGGAAACATTTCCGCAGACTATGCCAAACAGTGCATTGCCGAACTCAAGCGCATTCCGGAAAAACTTAAATCAGTCCTGGAGCTGGACCAGCGCTGCCAGGAGTTGGGACACAGATACTACAAGCACGAAGATTTCTTTTTCGCCGGTCGCGGCGTCCACTACGCCATTGCCATGGATGGCGCCCTGAAGCTGAAAGAAGTCTCGTATATACACGCAGAGGGTTACCCCTCAGGAGAGATCCTGCATGGGCCGCTCGCACTGATTGACGAACGCGTAGTCGTGGTTGTGATTGCCACCTGCGACCCCGGTGATGCTGAATCCATGATCCGGTATGAAAAGACCGTTTCCAATATCAAAGAGTTTAAAGGGCGGTCAGGGAAGGTGATCGCGCTGGCCTGCGAGGGAGATAGAAGCATCGAAGGCCTGGTGGATGACGTTCTCTACATACCTCCCGCTCCGGATATGCTCTCCTCCATTCTGGAAATCGTGCCTCTACAATTGCTGGCATATCACATCGCGGTTCTCCGGGGACTTGATGTGGATCGCCCCCGCAGTCTGGCCAAAGCTGTAATCAGGGAATAAGCGTATCCTGTTTCACGGAGGTCCTATGACCATCAGTGAAATGATGCTGCCCGAATTTGAGCAAGAGATGGCCGGAACCCGCAAACTGCTGGAGCGCGTGCCCGAAGACAAATTCACTTGGAAGCCGCATGAGAAATCCATGACCCTTGGCCGCCTGGCCAGCCATGTGGCCGAACTTCCGGGTTGGGCGGTGAACACGATCCGGCAGGACGCGCTGAACATAACCCCCGGCCTCAAACCCTATATAGCGTCCACGCAGAAAGAGTTGCTGGAAACCTTCGACAAGAACGCAGCCGAGGCCCGCCAGGCCCTGGCAGGCGTTAGCGATGAGCATCTGCAGAAAATCTGGTCGTTGCAGTTCGGGGGCAAAACCATGCTCTCCATGCCGCGCGCCGCCGTGCTTCGCGGCGTAGTCATGAACCACTTGATTCATCATCGCGCGCAGTTGGGAGTGTTTCTACGGTTGAATAATGTTCCCATTCCGGGCATGTACGGTCCTTCGGCCGACGAAGGGCGCATGTTCTAGATCAGGAGAGGGTTTTGCGGTTGAAGCCCTTGTGATTTGAAGGAGAGAACAATGCTCGACCACATGATTCTGACTGTCAGCGATGTCGAACGTTCGCTGACCTTCTATGAGGCGGCCTTGAAGCCGCTTAATATCAAATTCTTCATGCCGTATAAGGGCAAAGACGGTCATCCTGATCTGTGGGGATTTGGTAATGGCAAAAGGGCGTTCTTCTGGATAAAGCAAGGGAAGCCCGATCCAGCGGCTATTCATTGGGGGTTCGTGGCAGAAAATGAGAATAAGGTCGATGAATTCTACAAAGCCGCAATGTCCGCTGGCGCCAGGGACAATATTTCGCCCCGCGCCCGACTGGAATACTATCCAGGATATTACGCCGCTGATGTATTCGACCCAGACGGATATTCATTCGAGGTCGTCCATAAAAGCTAATGGAGGACACACGCATTCTCAGATCATATAGTGATATCACTCTGATATCAAAATCTTGATTTCCCGGAAACTGCGGGCAATAATTGGGCTAGACGTGTGTTTACGCTACGCATTCAAGAATGCGGGGGCTTTTTGTAGTCCTTCAGGTCTTTGAAAATTCGTGGAGCAGCGCCTGCCCCGGCGAGCCGTGGGAGCTTGAAGCTATCTTCTTGTGACTCTCTACCCACTGCCCCGAGGACTACCAGCAAGTCCCCCACCCCGGATCGCTTTTCGCCAGTAATGACAGGGGGCAAACGCGATTTTGGGACTTCAAATCACCTGCTAGCAAGTGGGGTGGGGGCCATCCCCCTCCCGCCTACTTTTTGCCCGTACCACCGGCTCTACTTAATCGGGATGGCGGGAATTTATTTACCCGAGTGGTTGGGCATCCACATGACGCTTGAGAAATCAGGGTCAATGAATACGTCTTTGCAGATGCCCTGGCAATACTTGCGTCGCCAGGCCGCCGGGGGAACGCCTGTCACTTCGCGGAAGACGCGGGTGAAATGATGGATGGTTTTGAATCCGGTCAGTTCGGCAATCTCTTTGAGCGCGTAGTCGGAATAACGGATCAGGTCTTTGGCTTTTTCCACGCGGTATTGCAGCAGGTAGCGCATAGGCGGCATGCCCATGCTGTCTTTGAAATGCCGGTGGACACTGCGGTTCGATAACCCCAGCGAGTTGGCAATCTGTTGCAGGTCTAATTCCTGGGCGCGCTGCGTGCGGATGAGATCGAGAACCTGCCGGCTTACGGCATCGGTGATGACGCCATCCATTTTTCGCTCGGTGGGGGCTTCATCCTTTGCCGCAGGCCGATCGCTCCGCCGCAAATAGAGGATCAGGATCTGGAACAAATAACTGCTGCACAATTCACGAAATAGCGGCTGTTTTTGTTCGCCTTCCCATCGAATGCGCTCGAAAAGATAAGAAATTTCGGCGTCTTCTTCCAAAATGCAGGAAGGCGCCCGGAGCAGCGATTGCCTCAACAGCTTGTCTTTCGCATGGAACTTAATATCCAGCGTCTTGACCAGATCAACCGGATTGAGACCGTGGTATTGATTGGGCTTAATCAGGAACAGTGCAGGTTTGCTGAGATCATAGGCTTGTTCCTGCAGAAAGAAGCGGCCTTCTCCCTGAAGAAAATAGATCATCTGGAAGTAATCATGCTTGTGTCTCTGCAACTTCCAATGGGGCTGGTAGTCAAAACGAGCAGTCCACAGCACTTCTACGGATGCGCTCAGCATAGGTCTCTGGTCATCGTCTCATATTACGAGACACGATTTCTCGCAGTGAAGCATAGTGCGGAGCCATGAGTCCTGTCAATATTTTTCTGGCAAAGTACGCGAACGCCCAAAATATATATCATTGACCGTGCCCGGATACACCAGAGGGTTATCAGCGTATAAAACAGAATGTTTTCAGCAAAACAATTGGTTGAATATCCGGCGTCTGAATAATGATATGTGTGCCGCGCAATTCGATTTTCTTTAGTTGTTCTTTAAGTTCCTTCGTACAACGAGACATCCTATGGGAGAAGTATCTCTACAAGGCAAGGCCCTGATTTTATATCTCTTCGATGTTTGCGAAGAGATCAATCTTGATCAACTGCGCAGCATCCTGGGCACAAAATGCGTGGGGCAAGGGTTGCAGAAGCATGCCGCTTATGAAAATGCCCAGTTCATTCGTCCGCCGGTGGTCGAGGCGCTCGATCCCTTTGTCATTGATGGCAGTCAGCCCATCCAGGGAACCATCAAGTATTACGACTACGGAGTCGTGAGCCTCATCTTTGAGATTCCTTTCCAGGGCGATTGGAGGGCGCTTATTGATCTTTCCAGCCGTTGGATGTCGGAGAGCCGGTTGGAGCAACAGGCCAGCGCCATAGCCCAGGAAAAGCTGAAGGTCGTAGCTGCTGCACTGATCAAACCTTATAAGAACTGGTTGAACGAAGATTATTTCATCTTTGCTGTCAAAGAAGTCCCGGGAAGTTCCACCGCAGCGGAGTTGGTGCGCGCCCATGCTGCTGAAATCGCGCAGATCGTACGCGGCGAAACTTCTCCGCTTTCGGAAGGAGAACAGGCTGAGGTCATACAGTCGAGCATTTCGTATTATCCGAGCGATCTGGCGGTCATCGGCTGGAATGCTGCGTTCATTTATGACACTGAGACCGGCGCGCAAACCGCAATTCAATTGCTGGAGTACGCCAATTCACAGCTCCTGGAATTCCGTCACTACGATGATCTGCTGACGCGGGAGCTGGCCGGGGTATACAAATCGCTGGACCGCAAAGGCAGCGTTTTTGACCGCTGGCGGATGGGCCGCTCTGCATCGCGTCTGCAAACGGTTTTGCTCGACGTTACCGAATTGACCGAGCGCGTGGATAACGCCGTGAAATTTTTAAGCGACATGTTTTCTGCGAGACTGTATCGCCTGGCTGCCGCCAAGGTCGGAGTTCCCGATTACAAGAACCTGGTGCAGGAAAAATTGAAGACAGCAGAGGAGCTATACGGGTTCATGGTAGATGATTTTCACCAAAGCCGGGCCTTTGTGCTGGAGGTGATGGTGGTCATTATTCTGGTTATCGAACTAGTGTATGTTTTTCACGGAAAGGGTTGAGGAGACATGCACAAATGTGGTTCTCGGTGACGATAATGACGCCGAGTTGGCTGAGCGCTGAATGCTAAGTGCTGATTGCTAGATATAGGCGCGCTCAGCCGCCCGCAGCTCGCGGTAGCGGCGGAAAGCGACGCGTTCGTCTTCGAGTCCGAGGAGGGTGCGCAGGTTGCATCCCCGAAAGGTATACTTCAGCATTTTGGGGCCGTTGCGCAGCACGAATCCCGGACTGTGCCGGAGCGCGTTCGGAAAATAGGCAAGCTTGATCCAGCGCTCCTTGCGCCAGCGTAGAAATTCAATTTCCTCTGGCTCCAGATGTTCGGAACGGACGACTGCCGTCGTTCCGTCATATTCTTCTACCCGTTCATTCACCAGCAAGTTGCGCTCGACAAAATCTTTTGTCATGGGCGTGCCCGGGTACGGCGTGGGATGCTGGATGTACGGCCAATCCACGTAGCGGCGGGCAAACTCCAGGTTGGCATTCACGGAATCGCGGGTGTCGCCAGGATTGCCGACAATCAGCCCGCCCACCACATACATCTTGTTGCGGTGTATGTGCTCGATCGCCTTCATGGTTGCGTTGCCGAGAGTCTGCCCCTGCTCGCCGCGTTCGCGGTTCTTGGCGCTGGCCCGCAGGAATTGCAGATCGTCTTCCAGAATGTTTTCAATACCAAGAAAGACGTAACGAAAGCCCGCCCGTCGCATGAGTGGGGCCAGGGTCTCTCCGTGATTGGCGATGGCCGAGGTCATGCCCTGGATGAAGTATTCCACGTCATTGCAGCCGGCTTCGATGATGGCGTGGCAGAGCCCCTCGAAGCGGTGGACGTTCAACGTGATGTTGTCATCCACCAGAAAGAGACTTGTCGCGCCATTAGCGCGCGCGTCGCGAATATCGGCGAGAACGCGCTCGAAGGAGTAGGTATGAAAGTTACGCCCGCGCATGGCGATGATGGAGCAGAAGCTACAATCGTAAGTGCAGCCGCGCGAGGTTTCGATCACGTCAACCTGACGCCCCAGCATGGTATAGCCTTTGAGCACACGCGCTTTGCGGTTGGGCAAGCGAATCTCGTCTCCATCGAGAGAATGCACGGGGCGCGGAGGATTGTGATGCCACACGCCACCCGAGCGGTAGGAAAGCCCTGAGAGGGTGTCGTACGAGCCTCCATTTTCCAGGGCGCGCACCAGCTCACGAAAAGTCAGCTCGCCTTCACCGCGGATGATGAAGTCAATGCCGGCGTCGTCGGTCATATACGGCTCTGACGCCAAGCTGGGATCGTAGCCGCCGACAACGACTTTTACATCCGGTTTCAGCGAGCGAATCAGAGCAATGATCTTAATGGCAGTCTTGCGCTGAAAGGTCATCACGGAAAGGCCAACAACTTGCGGGTCCCACTCACGCACAAGTTTTTCCACGGTCTCGCGCACGCTTCTCTGCGCCAGGATCAAATCGGCAACGGCGACGCGATGGTGCGAGTCAACATTTCCCGCCAGCGATGTTAGAGCGCCATTAGGCATGCGGATGACAATGGAAGGCATGTGCTCGAAGGAGTCAGGCATGGAAAGCAGCAGGATGTTCATTCCAACACTCCTTGCAAGAGATTCGTAATGACTTCAAACCAGAGCCGAAGCAGCGCAGAGATTTGTTTTACCTTACACTGCCGTTAGCCGTGCTGGCAACCGCATAAGTTGCTATTCTTTCGTCAACCATCAAAAAGAGTGGCTGTCACCCACGTCCATGGTTTCCATGTCCTTGTGCCATTCGGCCTCGCTGTGGCTCTTGAGCAGGCGGATGCAACTGTTCCAGCGCAGGATGGAATCATCATTAGCCGGCGGACTGATGGCCTCGGCCTCCTTGAAGCAGCGCAAGGCCTCTTCCACAGTCACTAACAGAGTGTGGGGCGGCCGGCCGGCAGCAAGCTGGGACTTGGCGCGCCGTTCATGCAGGATTCCGGTGTAGTAGAGGTGCTCGTATTTATTGGTAAGTCGGTTGAAAGCCGCTTCGACTTCGGCGTAGCGGTCAGAAGCATGTCCAGTGAACTGGTCGGTGATGGCCAATCCCAGGTTGCGCAACGCGACCTGGTTCTCAGGATCGCTGGCCAGCACGTCGAGACAAATTGATTCGGCCTCTTTGGGTTGGTTGAGTAAACGATAGTGT
>Ga0222749_10000173_pt1 | contig 41635 bp, 28 predicted proteins | sample IncBWH2Mmetat_FD_197234 | JGI IMG/M metagenome (GOLD analysis project Ga0222749, IMG submission 197234) | Metatranscriptome of lab incubated forest soil microbial communities from Barre Woods Harvard Forest LTER site, Petersham... | ecosystem: Environmental > Terrestrial > Soil > Temperate... | reverse complement strand
CTCTCGTCTCCCACACTCGGGGATGGGGGAATCGCCGGTGTCGGAAGGTTTGGAATCACTACCGGAGCTGGCGACGCGGCGAAAACCGGATCTGGCACCGGAGTGGCATTCATTGGGGGCACAGTAAGCCGGGGCTGAACTGACGGGGGCATGACGCCACTCTGCTGCGGGGCGGAGGCGCTGTTTATCGGCTGGGGAGTCTCGAAGTCCTTAAACAGCCCGGTAAAACTTGGCCCCGCGGCGCCAGGTGGCGCGGGCGTTGACTTTGGCGGCGTTGCTCCACCGAACAGAGCGGTAAACTCTCCCACGTTCTTTTTTGGAGGTTCGATCGGCTGTGATGAGTAGGCCGGCATGTCCGAAGGCCCGTCTCCTCGGAATGGTCCTTGGAAGAAGCTGGTAAATTCGCCCGGTTTCGCATTGTCTCGAGCGACGGGCTTGATTGGTGTTGGAGGAGCGGCGAATGGAGGTTCCTTCGGCGTTGAAGCAGACTTCATGCTGGAGGGATCCCAGGGATCTGCCGCGTGCACCCCAGACTCGCCCGGCAGACTGGTTGAGGGAGTTGGTCGCATCGGTGAGGCAATTGACGGGATGGAGGGTTCCGGCAGCTTGGATTTTGCCAGCGAATCGAAATCGCGAAATAATTGTGTCATCTGACCGGGAGGCGCCTGCTGCGGTTCTTTCGGCGTGACGGGTGGCGCCAACGGCTCCGAAATAGCCGGACCGCTCGTTTCCCTCTTCAGCGCGTGAACCTTGGTTTCTTTCGTCTCCTCCGCCTGAAGTTCGTATCGCCGGACCCATGTCTTCACCACATTCTCGTCGGCAGGTTTGCTAACCATGTAAGCGTACTTCGCGCCACTGTACTTGCCCGTTTCAAGCACCGGTCCGGGCGGCTCGGGGGCGAGTCTGCGGAATGACTCCAGAACCCACTCCGCGGTGGTCTGATCCGGCTTCTGGGGGGCGCACTCCACAATGTGCACTAGCACGCGCTCGCCCCGGACCTTGTCATTGGCCGCGAAAGTCTCGACCGCGCCTGTAGTGAGCGATTCCAGAAGTTCGTACTTTTCGCTGAATTTCATTCCCCGATGGCTGTTCCCCTCAGCATTCAACTGGGTCTGATCGAAGCCCCCTTGAGGCAGGATTATACCCCGCATCGGCAGGAGCGACCCCGCCGATTCTTGAAACGACGCGCCTTTAGACTTGACTTGCTCTCCCGGACAGGACGAGAATTTGTTGGTCCCCGCGCCCTTGACCGAAACGAATCGCAAATTGTGGGGTTTTGCTCTTATGAAGGAGCGCAACAATTTGCGAACTGACGTTCGATTGTGCGGCGCCTCCCCCCAGGTTCAAGCTTTGACACGTGAAGGTGTATGCGAGATTCGCAGCTGAAAGTTCTGTGCGGAGACGCTTAATTTTTGTAACGCAGCCTCACCAGCCATCACTATTTAGCCAGGAGTTTGTCATGAATCCAGTTGGAATCCGTGGGAAAGTGTTTCGGAGTTTGGTCCTGTTCCTTGTGCTGGCCGGATTGATTGCCATAGCTGAGGGCCAACACGATAAGAAGGGAAGTTCATCGCCCCCGCCCAGACCCGCACCGGCGCCTCACGTGAACCCCCCTACTCAGCATGCGCCCGCGAATCGTCCTCCTGCGAATACCAGGCCCTCTACCGGCATGGGAAACAGGCCGAACACCACCATGGGCAATCATCCGAACAACAACATGGGAAATCGGCCGAATAACACCACCATGGGCGGAAGGACGAACAGCGGAGCCACGGGGAGACCTGGGTCGACGACTATGGGCAAACCCGGAGCCTCTGGAAACATGAACCGGCCCGGAACGGTGGGCAATTCTCATGGGCCGATGGGGAATGCAAACGCTAATGGCAGGATGGCGACCCGGCCGAACACAGTGAATCGGCCTCTACCCGGACGGCAAGTATCTCTTCGGGGCGGTGGATCGGCGGTGGTTCGTCCGAACGGACAGATTCGCACCATCAATCGCAATGGGATGCAGATTAACCATGGGATAAACGGCAGCCGCACGATTGTAAGCACGCATAATGGAGCACGCGTCGTCACGACGGGTAGGAATTCTGGCTACGTCCAGCGCGCCTATGTCACTCGAGGCGGCAATACTTACGTATCGCGGACCGTGGTGGTCAATCACGTCACCTATACCAGCGTCTATCGTTCGTATTCCTATGGCGGCTATTGCTGCTATTACGGTTATCATCCCGCGTACTACTACTCTCCCGTGTATTACGGCTGGGCATACAATCCATGGCCCGCGCCTGTGTATTACGGCTGGGGCTGGGGTGGTTCGCCCTGGTACGGATATTACGGCGGATATTTTGCGCCATACCCTGTTTACCCCTCCGCGGCATTCTGGCTGACGGACTACCTGATCTCCGCGAATCTGCAAGCCGCGTACGAGGCCCGGGCTGCGGCCAGTGCGGCAGCCGCGAACGGAGACAATGGAGAAGGCAGTGCAGGAGGAGATCAGCAACAGTCGCAGCCCACGGGCAATGACAACTCCGCCTCGAACTCTGCCCCGGCCACTCTGACTCCCGAAGTGAAGGAAGCCATTGCCGAGGAAGTGAAGGCCCAACTCGCGGCGCAGCAAGCAGAGGCACAGCAGGCTTCCGCGGGTAGCCAACAGGGCTCTGCCAATACAGCGTCGCAAGAAGTTCCGGCTGCGCTCGATCCGGCCCGGCACACTTTCATCGTTGCGAGCGATCTCACTGTTTCGTCGAATGGCCAGGAGTGCCAATTGACTGCGGGCGACGTCATCAAGCGAACCTCCGACACTCCCGATGATGATCGGAAAGTGACAGCAACTGTTTCGGCAAGCAAGAAATCCGATTGTGCTACGGGTCAGGAAATCGCTATCGGTGTCGATGACCTGCAGGAAATGCACAACAAGTTCGAGGAGCAGTTAGACAACGGCATGAAGGACCTGTCCTCGAAGCAAGGTCAGAAGGGATTGCCGAAGGCTCCTGACACGAAGACCGTACCCTCAGATGTTCCGCCTCCGCCTCCGGATAACAATGCGGCCAAGACGCTGGAAGAGCAGCAGTCTGCTGCCGATCAGACCGAATCTCAGGTCGTGAAGGAGGCATTCAGTCAGGGATCGTGACCGATCCCGACATACGCCTCTCGATTTAAGCAAAAAAGAGGAGGATTGATCCATGGCAGAGTTCGCCGATTTCTGTAGCAGCGTGCTCGGAAGCCGGGCAGCCAGGTAGAACGGCCATGAGACAACAGCAGGGAAAATTCATTTTGTGTGATGTTCCGGAATTTTCGTCGTGGCTCGACACATCTTCGTTCAGCCGCGTTATCCAGCTCGTGCAATGTCACCACACCTTTGTTCCGTCATACGAGAACTTTCATCAGACCAATCATTTTGATCTTCTCGAGGCCATGGAACGAGCGCACCTGGAGAGAGGCTTCTCCGAGATCGCACAAAACTTAACGACGTTTCCCGATGGCACGGTCGCTGTGTGCCGATCGATCGATACCGTCCCTGCCGGAATCAAGGGCGCCAACCGCAACGGAATCTGCGTCGAGAATGTGGGCAATTTCGACGGGCTCGATTCCATGACCCCTCAGCATCGTGACTGCATTATTCAAGTCTTCGCGCTGCTATGTAAGAGATTCAAGCTGTCCCCTGACTCGAACAGCTGCGTCTATCACCATTGGTACGACCTCAACACCGGGGTGCGCACCAATGGGACTGGGATCACGAAAACTTGTCCGGGAACGATGTTCTTCTCGGGCAACACCGTCGCCGCCGCAGAAGCAAATTTCATCCCCCTGATCGAGCAGCAGTTAGCGGCGTATGCGGCGGCCTCTGGCGGGCAGACCCCTGCGCCGCAGGCGCAGGTCTTGTACACCGCGGAAGTGGGAGTCGACACGCTGAACGTGCGTGCTCAACCGACTACGAGTGCCATGATCGGCAATTGAGTCGCGGTGTAGACGTCAGCGTATATGAAGATCGTGATGGGTGGAGCGCGATCGACCCATCCAAAGCAAGTTGGGTGGACAGTCACTTCCTGACCAGGAACGGTGGGACGGCTAAGGCAGTCGCCCAATACGCAGCGCGGGTTACGGTCAGCGTGCTCAACGTGCGCAGCCTCCCTTCGTTGTCCGGCGTCGTTCGGAACACATTGAATATGGGCGCGCCTCTTTATGTTTACCAGGAGCAAAATGGTTGGAGCAGAATCGATCCGGCTGACTCTCTTTGGGTAAACAGTAGTTATCTGGCAAGAACCGACGTCGTTCCGGCCTGAGATTTATATAGAGACCCCCGGAGAGACCCTTTCTCCTACACAGCGCAAATTACATGGTGGAGGATTCCAATGAAAATCCGAATCAGGCTTGCTTTGACTCTGCTGGTTGGCACTTTGTTGAGTCCGGCCGTGGTATGGGCCCAGCAACCAGGAGCGCCCGCTCCCGCTAACTTTGGAGTTTCAAGGGAAACGGTCTTTTGGGCAGCGTTCTGTATCATGACTGCGATCTTAGGTTTTGCATTTGTGTTTACTGTTGTTGGACTCTTACGCAGCCAGAACTGGTTCCTCGGCGACGCTTTGTCCGAGGAAGCGGGCAACCAGCCCGATCCACTTCCTCCGGGGGTCAAGCCCGTAATGGTCGCGAGTTCCAGCGGGCTCATGGCACTTTTGGGATTGCTGAATATCCTCGGTGTCTTTCTCGGCTTCGGTTATTACTTTCTCTACGCCGCATTCGCGGGCACGGTGAGTCTGACGGACATGAAATCCGTGATCTATTACGTGTTCAGCGGAGCTGTCATGATCGCGCCTTACTCGGCGAATCAACTGCAAAGCGCTTTCAGTTCATTCGGTGGTGCCGTCGCCGTGCCGCAGACCGTCGTGCAAGCCATCCAACCAGTTGTGCAGCCTGCGCCGGTGCTGGTGCGGGTAAATGCTGTCGGCTAGGCTGAGTAACTGAGGCCAAAAAACTGAAACCTAGCGGCCGTCGCATAGATTTCGTTAGTAGGATCGAGTGGCTGGGTTGTTGGCGGAAGGTGAAACCGTGTCGTCAAGATAGCTTTTCTCCGCGAACTCGGCGAGGGTTCTCGGCGCCCTCTGCGTTTTGAGATTTTAGCCAGACTGGGGAACATAGGCTTAGATCGCGGGGTCGCCGAGAAGGTCCGCAGAGAGCGCTGAGAATAGCAAAATGCCTTTACCGTGGTTGGGTTTGTTGAATTTAGCCTCGTTCCACCGCTAACACTCTCTGCGCACAGTCCACTAGCGCCGCTTCTTCAGCAACTCTTCTTCTGTCTTCTGTGCCCGCCGCGCAGTCTCAAGCAATTGCCTGGCGCTTTTGTTGTTTGGATCATTCGCCGCTTTCGTGAAGCAGTCGATGGCAGTGGCGTAATCGCCGACGTCAAGAGAGGCCATTCCTTTATTGACTAAAGAATCCGAACTTTCGGCGGTATTCCCATTCGGAGGTGGAGCTATGGGAGGAACCACCTGCAGCCGATTGTTGATCCGGGTGACCCCTGCAACCATGGCTGACAAAGATGCCGCAGTCGTCGAATCCGCCATGCTCGGCACGACTCCGTCGAGGATGACCTCGCCCGTGTCGGACACAGACACCTTAATATGTGCAGCCCGCACGGCGGGCGACGGTGCGTTCTTGAGGTTTTCCACCACGGCGTTCTCGATCTGCGTGCGCTGGATGGTCCGGTACTTGAGGTAGCCCACTCCCGCAATCACTACAAGCGCCAGACACAGCCCAATCAGCACCAGTACGTTCCTCGCCTTGAATGTCCTTTGCTGGACGAAGACGTGCTGCGCGGCGCTTTTTGGCAAGGGTGGCTGGGTTGCCGGCGCGGAAGGGACGTAAGGCGCGGGCGTGACGTCCGGCGACTGCAGAACGACGGACCCGGAAGAAGGAGGTGGAATCTGGACTTGCGATGACCGGACTGGCGCCGGCGGCCCCTGTACATTCTGCGGACTCTTGCTTGCCGGGTTGGGTGCCACGGTCGAACCGCCAACAACGCGCGCGCTGGATGGAGTGTCGCTTCCCACCTGGTCAAGCGCAGCAATAAATTGCTCGGCATTTTGAAATCGCAAATCGCGAGATTTATCAATCGACTTCAGAATTACTTTCGAAAGTTCCGGAGGAATGTTCAACTCCGGCACCAGTTCATCCGGCGGACGGACCGTTCCCTGCATGTGCTGCATCATGATCGAGTAGAGAGTATCGCCCTCAAAAGGGAGTCTTGCGGTGACCATCTGATACAGCACGACACCGAGCGAATAAAGATCAGTGCGACCGTCGATCTCTTCGCCCGCTTTCTTCCCCATGAACTGCTCCGGCGACATGTACAGCGGCGTGCCGACAACCATGCCGGTCATGGTCATTCCGGTTTGTGCATCTCCTGCAGCCTGGCGAAGTTTTGCAATCCCGAAATCGAGGACCTTGGCGGTTTCTTGTCCTTGTTCGTCCGTCGTGAGAATAATGTTGCCCGGCTTGATGTCCCGGTGAACGAACCCAAGTTTATGCGCGGCCCCAAGCGCCCGGGCTGCCTGGGTGGCGATACGAACGGCACGCGGCACGCGAAAGGGTCCTTCGGCCTGAAGGATTTCTCCGACATTCCGTCCCTCCACCAACTCCATGACGATGAACGGACGGCCATCATCTGTGTAATCGAAGTCATCCACGCGCACCGCATTCGGATGTCGCAGTTTTCGGGTTACAACTGCTTCGGTCTGAAACCGCTGCAGGAAATTCGCATCGCCCGCGATGGAATCATTGACGACTTTGATGGCGCAGAACTCGTTGAACGTGACGTGCCGCCCTTTGTAGACAGCTCCCATGCCGCCAATGCCAATCCGCGCGAGGATCTCGTATTTATTGCGGATGATCATTCCCGGCTGAAACTCATGGCTACTCTGCAGCCCGGTTTGATCTGCCGGACAGACGTTGTAGTCGCCCGGATAAGTTTTGTGGCACGAGGGACAATATTTCATCGGTTCACGCTGACAGATCCAGCCTTGGGCTGGCGAGCACGCAATGAAAAGAATGCTCAAGCAGAACCCGGCACATGTCAAGAGCTTGCCAACCGGGCTTGCAAACGCAGAGAATGGCTTCGGTAAAACGAACGTCATACTTGACTCATGCTTCTTCGGCTCAAATTCATGATGCTTGTCGCCTCCTTTGCCTTGGCGACCGCCTTGGTTTCGGCTCAGACGGCCGAATTCGATGCACTTCGCCACAAGGCCGAGGCGGGAGATGCCAAAGCGCAATTCGATTTGGCCGATGCCTATTCGGAAGGAAAAGGCGTCGCCAAGGACTCCGCCAAAGGAATGGAGTGGCTAAAAAAGTCTGCACTCCAGGGCTATGCAGGTGCGCAGGTTGTACTGGGGTACTTTTATCAGAAAGGGATTAATAGGGAAAAGGATCCCTCAGAAGCAGCGAAGTGGTACAGGAAGGCCGCAAAACAGAGCGATAAAGATCTCAAGCACGCGCAGACTGCCCAAAATCACCTCTCAGAGATGCTCGCCGAGGGCTCAATCTCTGCCAAGGAAGCAGACTGGCATGCCTCCGACCCATCTACGACAATCGCGAGACAGCCAAAAACGAACAAATCGCCGCCATTCTCAGTCGGCGAAGTGGAAACCGGACTTATCGGCGGGATTACCAGCAAACGCATGGCGACCCTCGTTAACACCTACGGAGTTGATTTCTCCTTGAGCGCCAGCACCCGGAAGCGTCTCACCGACAAAGGCGCCGATGACAGCCTGTTGGCTACCATCGCCTCCTCCAAGCGCTAAGTCCGATTGTTCTCTCATAACAAGCAAAAGGGTCGGCACCTACCGGAGCCGACCCCAAAAAATTCATTCGCGTCTTTCCAGACGGTGGTTTCGCTGGACTCTGCGGCTTAACTAGCTCTCCGTAGCGTCGGCAGGGAGGACTGGCAGTTCGTTGCTCGCGGTGGGCAAAGAAGAAGGGGGCCTCCGTCAGCAGAAGGCACCGGTTGAACGCTCGCTGCCAGGAATGTGCCGATCATTACGGCGGTCAGAATCGTGATTTTCGCTACCAGCTTTGCATTCATTTTTACCGTCATTGTCTTGCTCCTCTGGGACCTGGGGAATTCTTGCTCGGTTCAGACCGTCGCAAGTGACTTTAGTAAAGCAAGCAGTGTTCCAAATCCTTGACAAGGCAGCTTTTCTCTGCAACAACCGGAGGCTCATTGAAAAATAAGGGGTAATCCACCACTGCCGCTTCTGCTCTTCGGAAAGCTTCTGAGGTTTGGACGGGGAGTACCAAACAAAAACGTGAGGACCTAACCTTTCTGTTAGGTAGGTTACGGCGAAGTCTGGGGCGTCCGAGTATACTCATGGCGTCATGGGCCACTCGGGCGAACAGGCCGCGGTTCCTGGCGGCGCACGGCTGGAGGCCGTCAGCGGCCCCCTCAAGGGAAAGGTCTTTTCGTTGGCTGCGGGTGAGCTTTCGATCGGCCGCGATCCCTCGAATGAGATATCCCTCCTTGACTCCTTGGTATCGCGTCGACACTGCATTATCCGCAAGGAGGCCGAGGCCTTCCGGTTGCAGGATCTGGAAAGTCGCAACAACACCTTCGTCAGCGGAGTACCCATACGGGAGAGAGTTCTAGTACCCGGGGACCAGATCCGAGTAGGCAACTCCGTTCTTGTGTTCCAGGGTCCAGGCGGTGAATCCAGCACCGATGCCTCCTTCCAGCTTGACGCAACGCCTGCCCCGGGGGCGGCGACCGTCATCTTGCGTAAAGAGGACGCTCTCTACCTGCAACCTCGGCGGCTTGAGTCCCTTCCTGCCACCGCCAGAACTGTCCGCGATCTGAATGTGCTGCTGGATTTCAGCCGAACCTTGAACTCGGTGCGAGGCCTTGCCGCTCTACAGGAAAAAGTACTGGAAGCCGTTCTGGAGGCTGTGCCTGCCGATCAAGCCGCTATCCTGTTGACTGAAGACGGCGTCGACGGATTCTCTTCTATCATGGGTCGCGACCGCCGTCTGGGAGCCAACCAGCCGATTCGTGCCAGCCAAACGATCCTGAACCGCGTTCTCAAGGAAAGCCTTGCTGTGCTTTCGAGCGACGTCCAGAGTGACGACTCTTACCGCGAGGCGGAAAGCCTGCTCGAGCGTCGGGTGCACTCGGTGCTGGCAGTGCCTCTTGAAGTGCGAGGTAAGGTGCTTGGAGTGATGTACCTCGAAGCCAGTTCTCCGGGCTCGCGTTTCGACTCCGATCTTCTGCAGGTGGCAACGACTCTCGGCAACATCACCGCGCTCGCCATCGAAAATGCCCGGCACCTGGAGAGGCTTGACGGCGAGAACCGCCGCCTGCACGAGGAACTGAATATTCATCACAGCATGGTTGGCGAGAGCAAGGCCATGCGCGAAGTCTACGAATTCGTTTCCCGGGTTGCCGGGCGGGATTCGACGGTGCTCATCTCGGGAGAGAGCGGAACCGGAAAAGAACTGGTCGCCCGAGCCGTTCACATGAACAGTGCCAGGGTCGACAAACCGTTTGTCGCCATCAACTGCGCGGCGATCACGGAAACTCTGCTCGAAAGCGAACTGTTCGGACACGAACGAGGAGCATTTACCGGCGCGGTTGCTCAAAAGAAAGGGAAGCTGGAAGTTGCGGAAGGCGGGACCATTTTCCTGGATGAAATCGGGGAACTCGCGCTTCCCATGCAGGCCAAACTCCTGCGTGTGTTGCAGGAGCGGGAATTCGAGCGCGTCGGCGGTACACGCCCCATCAAACTCGATGTGCGGCTGATCGCTGCGACGAATCGCGACCTGAAAGAGGCGTCGCGCACCGGAATGTTCCGCTCGGATCTCTACTACCGTCTGAACGTCGTATCGCTCCAGATGCCCGCCCTGCGGGAGCGGCGGGAGGATATTCCGCTACTGGCGGCATTTTTCGCGGCACAGCACGGCGAGAAGGTGAAACGCCGGGTGGCCGGCATCTCGCCGGAGGCTCAAGCCTGCCTCGCGCGCTACGACTGGCCCGGCAACGTGCGCGAACTGGAGAACGCCATCGAGCGGGCGGTAGTCCTGGGCTCGACGGAAGTAATCCTCGCCGAGGACCTTCCGGAGTCGATTTTGGAGGAAACTGCCGCATCAGGGCAACCCGTGAATGCGCTGGCAGAGGGCATTCGCGAAGCGAAGAAGGTGCTGATCGAGCGGGCCATCGAGCAGGCTAATGGAAACTACACAGAGGCGGCCAAAATCCTGGGAGTGCACGCCAACCACCTGTTCCGGCTGATTCGTACCCTGAACCTGAAGCCCAAACGCGCGCGTTAGAATAGTTAAAATAGAAGGACAGGATCAAGATGACTTGCCCGCCAAAGGCACGCTCAACGAGTGAGCGATTAGGGTACCAACGCCCGCGCTGGCAGAACCACCAGTTGTCGCGAGGCCCGTCCTCGCTTACTTTGAGCCGGTGGGTTCGTCTAACCGATTCGCGGGTGCATCTTTCTTTGTTCTTCTTGCATCCAAGCACGGCAGTTTGTATCCAACGCCAGCCGCGGTAACAGGGATATGAGTAACCCTTCCAGCGTCGATCCGGACACGTTCCAGCAGCTTTTGGCCAACGCATTTGCGGTTCAGGAGAGTCAGATCAATAGCCAATCGCTCTCCGCCGTGATGGAAGTCCAACGGATGCTCAGGAACGGAGATCTGGACGTGGATGGTGCAATGCACCGCCTAGTGGCGTCTGCTAGAAACGCTGCCAATGCCACTGGGGTCGCAGTTGCCCTTCTCAAAGGAGGCCAACTAATTTACCGAGCCGGGAGTGGAAGTGCCGCAACCTACGTAGGGCGGCAGGTCACTGCTTCTCTCACCGCGTCAGCCGACGCCGAGAGAAGACGTGAGATTCTCCGTGTCGAGGACGCCCAGACGGACACACGCATTGAAGCGGCTATTTGTCGGCAGTTCGGTGCCCAATCGCTCCTGATCTTGCCGATTTATGACGTCCGAGGACTGGCGGGCGTACTCGAAGTGCTGTTCAGCGAAGCACATACCTTCCAGCACGGCGAGGTACGCACCTATCAATTGATAGCGCGACAAATCGAGGCGGCCATACTGCAAGCTCAACCGCTTGCACAGACAACGAAGCCGGTTACCCAACTGCCGATCACTCCGCACGCTATTGCGGAGGTTGCAGTTCAACGCGAGAGTTCGCTGAACGAGATTGGGTCTTTGCCCGCCCCGTCCACCAGGAATTCCCTAGGCCAGCGATACGCCGCCGCGTTGGCGCAGGCCCGGGAATTACTAATGCGCAGCCAGTCAGCCAGACTCGCGAAGAAGATGCAGATTGCTAAGGACGTTTCCTGGCGCAAACGCCAGTGGCACTTAGCCTTGGCATTCCTTGCTATGGCAGTGGGTTTGACTTGCTGGATTGCTTACAACGGTCGCCGCCCGGTTTCGCCCCCCGAATCTTCTACCCGGCCGGCATCAACTGCCGTCGATCCGCAGGCTGGGACTAAGACCGTAGAAGCAGTACCAGAGAAGGCCACGGACACGGATACAGCCACAGCCACAGTCGACTCCTCCGTGAACCCGGCAAGGCCCAGGTTTCAGCGTGTGCAAGTAGGAAAGAATGAAGTCGATTACATCAATGAAGATGTTACGGTCCGCTATTTCACCCACCCAACGAAGCCGCAGCGGAAGCCGCTTGTCAATGGGCGTGTCGTCTATATCGGGGATGACGTTACGGTGCGTTATTTCGCATCCACACCAGCAATCATGCCAGACAGCCAGTGAGATCCTGACTTTGTTGGCCCAACGATAATCCCCGTTACTTCAGTCCCCGCACCAGAAACAGATTCGCAAGATCGCGCTGGAAGGTGGCAGCGCATGCCTTGCCATCCGCCGACAAAGCCAACGGCCCAAAGAATTGAGCACCCGGTTCGGGAGCTTTCACTACGAGCCAAGGCTCTTTGCGGTGCGTCGCAATCTCCAACCGGCTGATCTTGATGCCAGCAGCTTCGCGCTGCTGCAGGAACAAATAGCGGCCATCCCCACTCCACCGCGCGACGCTCTCTCCGGTTTGCAAGTCGATGACATTTTTAGAATTCCCACCACCTACCGGGGTCAATAGGAGTTTGTGCGGGTCCACGGTGACGAACCACTGGCCGTCGGGCGAAACTCGCATCCCTCGCGTCCCTTCAGGGGTCACCGGCGACGTCTTGTTCGTCTCCAGGTCATAGATCCAGGAGCGTGTCGGGTGTCCCGTTTCATTGCCCGTGAAGAGAATCCGTTTGTTGTCCGGAAACCACTCCACGCCATCGAAGTGCATTCCGTCGATCTTTGCGAACTGCGATTCTCCGGGACCGGTAGGCAGCAACATCAGCCGGGAGCGCTCGAGTTCATGGTGTATGCATGCTACCCATTTGCCATCTGGCGAGAGGGAAGGCCTATTCCCGTATCCAAGCTGTACCGCGGGAGAACCGTCGGTCTTTCTCAGGTAAATGGCAGAATTGCGTCCCTGGCCGTTGGAAAGCTCAACGAAAACAAGTGATTGAGCATCGTTCGAGAGTTCGTAGATCAGGGACGAATCCAGCCATGCTAAATCGCGTTCTGGTCCGCCATTCGGCGGCAGATAGAGAATTCCCAGCCGTGAGTTGACCGTACTCAGCAAGACGCGGCCGTCGCGGGCCACATCTTGCATCACGATAATTCCACCAGTCTGCGTGACCAGCCGCTGGACGCCCGAGAGAGTAACCGCGAAGAGAGCGGGATCGCCGCCAAGTTGTCCCCCAGAAAACCAAACCTCACGATTATCCGGAGACCAATTCAAGGCTCCGATAGCACGCCACCCGTGTGACAAAACCTGCCGAGGATGACTCGAACCGACGATGCACAGGGAGTAGTCGCCGACTTCGACATCGAAATCGAAAAACGCCACCAGCTTCCCGTCGGTCGATACTCGCGGCATCATCGGCGGGCGCTTCTCAGTTTCGTACAACACGGTGCCGATGGGATACTCTAGCCGGAACTTTCCGCCGACTGCGCGCACCACAGCGAGCGAGTCTCCATCCGGGCCCCAATCCGCGCCACTCACGCCTTCCAGCACCTGTCGCGGCGAGCCGCCACCAAATGGCACGCGCGCCAGTGTGCCAACATCTTCGCCGCCCAACAGGATTGCCATCTCCCCACTCGGCGAGATCGCAAGGACTCTCGCACTGGGCAGCGCCAGTGCCCGCGCTTCGCGATTGCCGGGCTGGGCGGAAAATAGGGTGGATGGGCCGCCGTCCCACTCGGCGCTATAGACAACGGTCTCGCCCGGAGCGAACTTCGCCGAGGTGACGTCGCCGCGGCGGAACGTCAGGCGCTGGAACGAGGGCGGCTCCGCTGGCCGGGAGTATGCCCGCTGATACGAGATTTGCAGCGCAACTCCAAGCAGGACTCCAGCCAGCACGCCCAAGCCAGTCCAGACTCGTGCCCGCGATGTCCGGCGCACGGCGGGAGTTGGAATCGCATGTGCCAAGTTGCTGGAGTCCAATTCCTCGCGCAACTCTTCCAGCGCCACCTTCACGTCGGCCATCGTCTGCCAACGACGCTCGGGATCCTTCTTCAAGCATCGCGCAATAATCCGATCAAGTTCCGGTGGGATGTCAGAAACAGCCTGCGAGGCGGGCTGGGGATCTTTGAAAAGCACAGCCGAGAGCGACGATAGCTTGGACCCGCCCGAGAAAGCACGTTGGCCCGTCGCCATTTCGTACACGACCGACCCGAAGGAAAAAACGTCAGAACGGCTGTCGACCTTCTTACCGTCAGCCTGTTCGGGAGACATGTAAGCGACGGTTCCAAGGATCGTTCCCTCCTCGGTGAGAGGCGATCCCTCGCCGTGCATGGTTTCGGCATAAGCATCGGCTTCGCCCGCTTCAGTCAGCTTAGCCAAGCCGAAATCCAGGATCTTGACGACCCCTTGAGGAGTGACAATTACGTTCGACGGCTTAAGATCGCGATGCACGATCCCAGCAGCGTGAGCCGCGGCCAATGCGTCCGCGATCTGGATCGCATATTTCAGGACATCGCGGATTCGCAGCCCCTTCTTCCCGATCAGTTGGTCGAGGGTCTCACCCGCCACATACTCCATCGCAATGTATTGCAGCGGCTTGCCATCGACATCCTGCGTATCAACGTCATAGATCGTGACGATGTTCGGATGGTTCAGAGAAGAAGCTGCCTTCGCTTCCTGCACAAAGCGACGTTCCCTCTCTGCACTGAGAGCGGCGGTGGAAAGGATTTTGATCGCGGCAGTTCGCCCGAGTCGGGAATCGACGGCTTTGTAAACCACGCCCATACCGCCGGCTCCCAACTTGGCCTCGATGCGATACGAGCGGAGTGACTTGCCGATCATGGGTCCCTGGGGGAGATTTGGTGGACTTGGCCGGGACGGCTGCCGGCCTCCATGCCATTTCTAACAACGCATTATAGCGGCGTGGCAGGTTAGCGGCGAGTTATCCGTAGCAATTAATTAGGCGCCTACCAATCGATTCCCGGGAAGGTCGGTTAAGCGGCGGTGTCTCTCTCCCCGGAGATCATGATAGCGGCCTCCGTTCGCGCTCTTACGAGGCGTTTGGAATTGTAAAGTTGCATCCATCACGGTGGCTTCAGTGTCGTTGACTTGCTGGTCCTGCTCACGTAACATTCCCGCCAATTTAAGGAGGGCCATTGCAGCTACGCCTGGAAACGCGGCCGATCGGTGAAGTCTTCGTGGTCCAATGCTGCGGCCGCCTCGTGTCCGGAAACGAAGTCTTCAGTCTGCACTCGCAAGTGCAGGACGCCATCGAAAAATATGGCGATGTCGTGCTGCAACTGGAAAAGGTCGAGTTCATCGACAGCAGCGGACTCGGCGCCATCATGCGCCTCGTGCAGGCCGCGCGCGCCAAGGGCGGTGACCTGAAGCTCTGCGGTCTAACTCCCAAAATCCGCAAAGTCCTCGAACTTACCCACTTGATTTCACAGTTTGAAACCTACGATTGCATGGAAGAAGCCATCACGGCGGCGTATCTCGGCTCTCGCTACTCGCGCGGAAAAACCGGCGACGCTCGCCCTCGCGTAGTCTGCGTTTACGCGTCACTCGATGTCTGTGCTTTCCTGAGGGAAATTCTCTGCGGCGCCGGATTCAATGCCTTGACCACCACTGCGATCGACGACTCCCCCATCCTGTTGAAAGCGACCAAGGCGAAGCTGGCGGTCGTCTCTTCGCGCATAGAGATCGTACGCGGCAGGCCGCTCCGTCAGGCTTTCCGGGAAATCGTTCCTGACGTGCAGATCCTTACACTGGATGACCACTTCGCCACCGAGGATCCCGGCGAAGCCGCTGAAAAGCTGCTAAAAGACATCAGCGCGATGGTGACAACTGCGAACTAAAGGTTTCGAAGTTCCGGACCGAAACCTGACCCCTGCCCCCTCATCCCTGACCCGGAAGCCCTTGCCTCTACCAGATCCTCACCCTCTCCTCCGGCGCCAGATATAGCTTCTCTCCTGGCTTCACCTCAAACGTCGAGTACCACGCATCGATGTTTCTCACCGTATCCGCCCGATACTCCCCGGGAGGGTGCCCGTCGGTCATCACCAGCTGGCGGAGCGTAGCCTCGCGTACGTTCTCCCCCCAGTTCTGCGCGAAGGAGACAAAGAATTGTTGGTCGCTGGAGAATCCATCGACCGGCGGAGCCACCTGTCCTGAAGCCTTGTACCCGTCGTATGCCGCCGAGAGTCCGGCCAGGTCGGCAATGCTCTCCCCTAGCGTCTGCTTTCCATTGACCGCCAAATCCGGAAATGGTTTGTAAGTGTCGTACTGTGCCGCAAGTTTCGCGGTCGCCGCTTCAAAGTGTTTCAGATCCTCCGGCGTCCACCAGTTCCGCACCCGCCCTTTCGAATCAAATGCGCTTCCTTCTGTGTCGAAGGTATGGCTGATCTCATGTCCGATCACCGATCCGATCGCTCCATAGTTCACCGCAGCGGGAGCCGCGGGATCGTAAAACGGAGGCTGAAGAATCGCGGCAGGGAAGTTCAGCGCGTTCTGCAGTGGCAGATTCACCGCATTTACCGTCTGCGGGGTCATCGACCATTCCTTCCGGTCGACCGCCTTCCCAAGCCGCGCCACCTGCCGCCGGTATTCCGACAGATCTCCCCGCCAAATGTTGCCGAAAATATCGTCCGGCTTCACTTCGTAATTCAAATAATCGTGCCAGGTCTCGGGATACCCAATGCCAACGTACAGCGTCGAAAGCTTCGCTTCCGCTTCGGCCTTCGTCGACGGATTCATCCAGGTGAGCGCCTCAATCCGCTTGCGGAACGCCGCGATCAACTCGGCCACCATCTTCTGTGCCTTCTCCTTGGCCTCCGGCGGAAAATATTTCTGCGCGTATACCTGTCCAACGGGGTCGCCTAGGTATCCGTTGACAACCGATACACCCCGCTCCCATCGCGGACGCTGCTGCTGCACGCCCGACAATTCCTTCCCGAAGAATGCGAACCTTTCCGCCGCGAACACCTTCGGCAGAACTCCCGCATGCGCCTCGATCAAATGAAACGCGAGCCAATCCTTCCACGATTCAAGCGGACTCGACGCCACCAGCGCCGACTCTCCCTGAAACGCCTCGGGCTGCCACACGATGAAACTCGCCACACGGCTCAGCCCGGCTCCCTTGAAGTATTCATCCCAGTCGAGCCCCGGAGCCTTCGCCGCAAACTCCGCGCGCCCCCAGGTGTTGTTCGCCTTGTGGATGTCTTCGTTCTCCGCCAGCGTGCGATGCGTCTTCGCGATTGCGGTCTCGAGTTCCAGGATGCGAGCCGCGCGTGCATCCGCATCGGAGAATCCAGCCAGTTTCAGCATGGCGGCTACGTGCGGCTGATATTTCGCGAGGACCTTCTGCATACTCTCACTGTTCGAGGTGTAATACTCGCGGTCCGGTAGCTGCAGCCCGCCCTGCATCAGGTAGGGCGTGTAGTGGTCGGAATCATTGAACCCCGGCGCTACCCACAGTCCAAAAAGATTTGGAGTGTGATAGTTCGTGTTGTTCAGTGCGTCCACATCGGCGCGTAGCGTCTCGCCCAGCGCGTGCGCCAGTTGTTTCCTGTCGCGAATGGCCGCTATGGCATCCAGGTGCGGTTTTACCGAAGTTAGCCCCTTCGCCTCGATCGCCGCCTCATCCATATACGAATTGAAGAGGTCCGCCACCTTGCGCAAATTCGATCCTGCAGGTGGATTCGAAGTGGCAAGATCCTTAATCAGGTCCGCCGTGCGCTGGCTGCTCAGATCATCCAGTTTCGTCCAAACGTTCATGACCGCCCGGTCCGGCGGAATCTCAACGCGCTTGATCCAGTTGCCATTCGCGAACCGGTAAAAGTCGTCCCCCGGCCTCACCGAGCGTTCGATGTTGTCCACAGCAATCCCGTGGACTTCTGGAATGGAAGCGTTCTGCCCGAAGGCGCAATGGGCAGACAAGAGCAGACAAGCCGAGACAGTCTTTAAGAACATATCGATTCGTTTCACGTGGAGCTCCAAAGGCAGGGCAGCCAGAAAAATAACTCGCTAATTACATAGAGCACCCTTCGTTAGACGTATGGCACCACGACAGGTCACGTAGAGACAGCCGCCGCGGCTGTCGAGCGAAGGCGAAGCCGAGCGCACCGCACCTCAGACCGCGAAATCTCACCGTCCTTTACAACCCCGGTATAACTCGCTGATGCCAAGCCGTAGCCTGCTCATAAGCATAAGCAAGTCGCAGTACCAGATCCTCGCGCCAATGAGGCCCCGCAATCTGCCATCCAATTGGCAATCCGCCTTGCGTGAACCCGCAGGGAACCGAGATCGCGGGCAATCCCCACACGTTAAACGGCCGTGTATTCCGCAACAGCTGCAACTCCGCTGGACGCAGCGAGTCCGCGTTAGCCCTCAACTCGGCAATCGCAGGAGCGGGAAGCGGCGTAGTAGGCGTGACCAGCAAGTCCACCTCGGCAAACACATCGCGAACGTTTCGCCGGGCCGCTTCCAACTCGCGCCTCTTCTGCATATACTCCGCCGCAGTTACGTTCTCTCCAGTCCGAATCCGCCGCACCGTCTCTGCCTGATACAACTCTGGATGCTTTGCCACATCCCCCGCGTGGTAGGCATACGCCTCCGCAGCCTGCAACGTCCGGTCGGTCGGCACCTCAATCCTTACTTCCTTAATATGTGCACCCAGAGTCGCGATTCCCGTCAAAGCATGCTCGATCGCAGACGCCACTTCCGGATCGAGATCGTCAAAGAAATACGCCCTCGGCACACCCACTCGCAACCCTTTCGCGCCTTCCTTCAGGACGGACACATAATCCCTAACCGGAGCCTCGGCTGAAGTAATGTCCGCGGAATCATATCCCGCGATCGCTTGCAACACGATCGCCGCATCCTCAACGCTTGCAGCCAGCGGCCCCACATGATCGAGCGATGTCGAAAGTGGAATCACCCCGCGGCTCGAAACCCGACCATACGTCGGCTTAATCCCCACGCATCCGCATAGCGCCGCCGGTTCGCGAATTGATCCCGCCGTGTCCGTTCCAATCGCAGCGCACGCCATCCCCGCCGGAACCGAAGCCGCCGACCCTCCCGAAGATCCCCCGGCAATCCGTTTCACGTCCCACGGATTGTGAACATCCCCAAAATGGCTGATCAGAGAACTGGCGCCATAAGCGAACTCATGCAGGTTATTTTTGCCAACGATCACAGCTCCGGCCGCGCGCAATTTTCGGACGACTTCCGCGTCTTCAGTCGGAACACGATCCTTATGCAACGCACTGGCCGACGTCGTCCGCACTCCCGCGGTATTGATCAAATCCTTCAGCGCAATCGGAATTCCATGCAGAGGCCCCCGCCACTTTCCCTGTGAAATCTCCTCCTCGCCGGCCCGCGCCTCTGCCAGAGCCGATTCCGCCATCACAGTGATAAACGCATTGAAGCGCGGATTGAGCTCTTCGGTCCTCCGTAAGCACTCGCGGGTGACCTCGACAGGAGAAACGTCCCGCCGCCGAATCCGCTGCGAAAACTCAGAAATCGTCATGAGAGCACTCATCGCCGAAAACATTGTAAGGGCAGCAGCGTTTTCCTTCGTGCACCTTGGTGCCCTTCGTGGTTTCCGCCCTTTTTTTCAGCCCAACCAAAAAGTCCTATAATGAGAAAAGTCGTTTTCTGGGGGCAAGACAAAAATGGCAGAGATGACGATCGCGCCTGTTGCGACTCACGGCTTCTTCGTGGACGGACGTTGGCAGCAGGACGGCGACGTCGTCGAAATACGCTCCCCGTATGATGGTAGCCTCATCGCCCGCGTCACGCAGGGTCGCAAAGAGCACGCCGAAGCCGCGATCGCCGCCGCCGTCAAAGCCTTCGGCACCACTCGCCGTCTCCCGGCCTTCGAGCGCCAAAGAGTCCTTCGCCAAATCTCTGCGTTCATGACCGAACGCAAAGAGGAATTCGCCCGCACTCTCGCACAAGAAGCCGGCAAGCCCATCAAAGCGGCGCGAATTGAAGTCGAGCGGGCCATCTTCACCTTCAACGTGGCCGCCGAGGAAAGTACCCGCATCTACGGCGAGTTTCTGCCTCTCGACTGGCAGGAATTCACCGCCGGACGCTGGGGCATCGTCCGCCGTTTTCCACTCGGCCCCATCGCCGGCATCACTCCATTTAATTTCCCCATCAATCTCGTCGCTCACAAAGTCGCTCCGGCCATCGCCGCCGGATGCCCCATGGTCCTTAAGCCCGCGCCGCAAACGCCGCTCTGCTCGCTGCTTCTCGCCGAATGCGTGCAGCAGGCCGGATGGCCCGATGGAGGCTTCAACGTCCTCCCGCTCTCCAACGAAGATGCCGGTCTTCTTGTCACCGACGACCGCATCAAGCTCATCAGCTTCACCGGCAGTGTCCCTGTTGGCTGGGACATCAAACGCCGCGCCGGAAAGAAGAAAGTTGTGCTCGAACTCGGCGGCAATGCTGCAGTCATTGTCCACAGCGACGCCGACCTCGCCTACGCCGCCGACCGCTGCGTTACCGGAGGCTTCGCCTACGCCGGCCAAACCTGCATCTCCGTCCAGCGCATCCTGGTCGAGCACTCCGTTTATGGAAAATTCACCGACCTTCTAGTAGAGGGCGTTAAGCAACTTAAGGCCGGCGATCCGCTCGACGAGTCCACTGACGTCGGCCCGCTCATCCGCGAAAGCGACGCGATCCGCACCGTCGCTTGGATCGACGAAGCCGTCCGCGCCGGAGCCCGCCTCCTTTGCGGAGGCCGCCGCAATGGCTTAGTCGTCGAGCCCACGGTACTGACCGGCACCAAGTCCGACATGAAAGTAAACTGCCAGGAGATTTTCGGCCCCGTCGTCAGCGTCGAGCCTTACCGGGATTTCGACCAAGCCCTGCGCCAGGTCAACAACACGGCCTACGGAATGCAGGCCGGCGTTTTCACTCGCGACGCGAAGCTGCTCTTCCAGGCGTATGAAGAACTCGAAGTCGGCGGTGTCATCGCCGGTGACGTTCCTTCTTTTCGCATCGATCACATGCCCTACGGCGGCGTGAAGGATTCCGGCCTCGGCCGCGAAGGCCTGCGTTATGCCATCGAAGAAATGACCGAACCAAAGCTCTTGGTAATGAATCTCCGCTGACCGCATCCCGTATTTGTGATCCTGAGCGTAGTTGACGTCCGCGAAGCCGTCGTCAACGAAGTCGAAGGATCCCGACGTTTCCGCCGCAGCATCAGGGTAGGGATCCTTCGACTACGTGTCTGCGTCGCTTCGCTCGCAGCCACTCCGCTCAGGATGACAGACATGGGTTCTTTGCTTTGCTCAGCAATGACAAACCGGTGAGAGTTGAAAAACTCAACATTTTTTTACAACATTCACTTCATACGCTTCATAATTTTTTTCTATCGCGAATTTTCAAAAACCCGCGACAAAGCTTCTCGAAATATTTATAATTCTCTGTTTCGCAACCAACTCGAAAACCTGTGGGTGGTTTTCTTACTCGGAACTTAAACGGACACACTGAGCGGACGAGCTAAGCAACTAAGCTCCGCCGGATCTCTTCGCTAGATCTCATAAGAGAATGTCGCAGATCTTCCATCGCAGCACGAATACGCTTTCCCGCGCCACCATTTTCGGCGCAGTATTCATCGTTGCGGCATTGGGCGGAGTCGTTTACATCGTGCAGGGCTCTCCCTTTGTGACCTATGCCGGCGTCCGCAAGCCGCAGCCCGTCCCTTTCAGCCATCAGCATCATGTCGCCGGACTCGGCATCGACTGCCGCTACTGTCACACCTCGGTCGAGACCTCCAGCTTCGCCGGAATCCCTCCGACCAAGACGTGCATGAACTGCCACTCGCAGATCTGGACCAACGCCCAGCTCCTTGAGCCCGTTCGCGCCAGCTACCGCTCCGGCGAATCGCTGCAGTGGACCCGCGTCAACCAGCTCCCCGACTTCGTTTATTTCAATCACAGCATTCACGTCACCAAGGGCGTCGGCTGCAACACCTGCCACGGCCCGGTCGACCAGATGCCCCTGATGTACCAGGCGGAATCCTTGCAGATGGAGTGGTGCCTGGGATGCCATCGCGATCCTGGCAAGAATCTCCGCCCGCGCGACCAAGTTTTCAACATGCGCTACCAACCACCCACGACGGCCAACCCCGTCAGTGTGGATGGCCGCGCTTTCACCGATCAGGATTCGCTCGGGGCATATCTGATCACCAAGTATCAGGTTCGTGTCGGAAGAATAAAAACTTCCGACGGCCAGATCAGCGTCAGCGATATAACGAGTTGCAGTACGTGTCACAGATAGTTGTTCGGATTTCAGGACAGTAGAAATTTGTGTGGGGACAGCCGCCATCGGCTGTCCGTCGAGCGAAGCTCGACAAGGTTTTGTGAGATGCTGCCGATGCAGTCGCCCCTTGATAGCGGCAGAGAAAAAGCCGCGAAGCGGCGAAAGAATACAGCCCACGGCGCAAGCCGTGGGATACAAAGCACAGAAGCACAAGCCCCGAAGGGGCGAAAGAAACGAAGCATGTCAGGGCAGAGCCGCAAAGCCCGACACGAACCCAGCCGCGTAGCGGCAAAATGTGAAAGCCCGGCACGGAAGTGCCGGGAGAGCTGCAAGAAATGAAACGAGTCCCGTAGGGACGGCACCGTTGCCAGAATGACGACAGACAACAGATCGCAGTTCGTCAAACTCGAAGACATCTGCCCCACCAAGAAGCTCGACCTGGGCACCGTCCGCGAGAGAATCGACGCCGCCATCGCGCACGACAAGGCCGAAAAAACCGGCCCCGAATACTGGCGCTCGCTGGAAGAACTCGCCGGCAGCCCCGCCTTCGAGGAAGCCCTGCACCGCGAATTTCCCAAAGGCGCCTCCGAATGGCTCGACACCGTTTCGCGCCGCGGATTCCTCAAAGTCATGGGCGCCTCGCTCGGCCTCGCCGGCATGACCGGATGCGTCAAACTCCCGCTCGAGCCCATCGTCCCCTACGTCCGCCAGCCGGAGAATGTCATCCCGGGCAAGCCGATGTACTACGCCACGGCAGTAACGCTCGGCGGATACGCCAACCCGGTCCTCGTCGAAAGCCATCTCGGACGTCCGACCAAGATCGAGGGCAACGACCTGCATGCCGCGTCGATGGGCGGCACCGACATCTTCACGCAGGCCTCAATCCTCGGCCTCTACGATCCCGACCGCTCGCAGACCGTCACATCCATGGGCGACGTCCGCTCGTGGCAGGCGTTCCTCGGGGCGATCCGCGGCCCGTTGAGCGCGCAAAAATCCCTGCAAGGCGCAGGCATCCGCCTTCTCACGACGACGACCAGTTCACCCACGCTTGCTGATCAGCTGCACAGTTTCCTCAAGATTTATCCGCAAGCCAAGTGGCACGTCTACGAGCCGGTCAATCGCGACAACGTCCTCGAAGGCGCGAAGATGGCCTTCGGACAGCCCGTCGAGACGCGCTACGACTTCTCGAAAGCGGACGTCATCGTCTCGCTCGACGCCGACTTCCTCTTCGCCGGATTCCCTGGCAACACGCGCTACATCCGCGATTTCGCCAAACGCCGCAATCCCGACAGCGGCAACATGAATCGGCTGTACGTCATCGAGAGCACGCCGAGTTCAACGGGAGCGAAGGCGGATCATCGGTTCTCCGCGAGAGCCAGTGATCCTTCGAGGGTTGGCCACATCGAAGCCATCGCACGGTCGCTGGGTTGGGCACTAGGGATCACCGCTGGCGCGCCGAATCACAACAGAACCGAGCACAAGGAGTTTATCAATACCTTGGCTAAGGACTTAGAGGCTCATCGGGGATCCTCGGCGCTGATCGCTGGTGATCACTTGCCTGCGACAGTTCACAACGTCGTGCACTCGATTAATCAAGTGCTAGGGAATGCAGGTAAGGCAGTTCTTCATGCGGACCCTGTTGACGCGAATCCCGTCAATCAAACCGAATCGCTCAAAGAACTCGTCGCCGACGTGCAGGCAGGCAAAGTCGATCTGCTGATCATCCTCGGCGGCAATCCGGCGTATGACGCTCCCGCCGATCTGAGCTTCGCCGAGCTGCTGAAGAACAACAAAGGTCCGCTGCGCGTGCATCACGGCCTCTATCAGGACGAAACCGCGGAACTGTGTCAGTGGCATGTCCCGGCAACGCACGAACTGGAATCTTGGGGCGATGCCCGCTCTTACGACGGCACCGTCAGCATCATTCAACCGCTGATTGCTCCTCTTTATAACGGCAAAAGCGCGGTCGAATTCCTTGCGCTGCTGTCCGGGCAGGCCGATGCGACCGGATATGAACTGGTTCGCGCCTACTGGCAGAAAGAGCACACCGGCGCGGACTTCGAGGAGTTCTGGCGCAAGTCGCTGCACAACGGCTGGATTGAAGGGTCCGCTCTACCTTCAAAGCAAATGTTGGCGAAAGTCATAAACGAGCCAACCGGTTTCGAGAATATTGATGTGGTCGGTTCGTCTATCGAGCTCAACATCCGCCGCGACCCCACCATCTACGACGGCCAATTCTCCAACAATGGCTGGCTCCAGGAACTCCCCAAGCCGATGTCGAAGCTCACCTGGGACAACGCCATCCAGATCGGCCCCAAGATGGCCGAGCGCTTGCAACTCGCCGCGAAAGACGTTGTCGAACTCGAGCTGAACGGCAAGAAAGTCCAAGGCGCCGTCTGGATTCAAGCCGGACATCCCGACAACTCTGTGACCATCACGCTAGGCTACGGCCGCAAGCGCGCCGGACGCGTCGGCTCCGAGCAGGGCTTCAACGCCTACGAACTCCGCACCACGGCCGCCCCGTGGATCGCCTCGGGTGTCAAGATCACCAAGACCGGCGCCAAGTACGAACTCGCCTCCACCCAAGGCATGCAGTCCATGGAGACCCCCGACGGCGGCTACCGCCCGCTAGTCCGCGAAACGAAGCTCGAGGAATACAAGAAGGAGCCGAAGTTCGCGCAGGAAGAGGAAGTTGCGAAAGACGTCACGCTCTACCCCAACTACGAATACGAAAAAGAAACCTACGCGTGGGGCATGTCTATCGATCTCAACAAGTGCGTAGGCTGCAACAACTGCATCGTGGCCTGCCAGTCGGAAAACAATATCGCGGTAGTCGGCAAGGAGCAGACTCTCCTCGGCCGCCACATGCATTGGATCCGCATCGACGCCTACTATCAGGGCGACCGCGAAAATCCCAAGGCGTTCTTCCAGCCCGTCCCCTGCATGCACTGCGAGAACGCTCCCTGCGAAGTTGTTTGCCCGGTGGGCGCGACCAACCACTCCAGCGAAGGACTCAACGACATGATCTACAACCGCTGCGTGGGAACGCGCTACTGCTCGAACAACTGTCCGTATAAAGTTCGCCGCTTCAACTTCCTGCTCTTCCAGGACTGGGACACGCCGCAGTATAAGATGATGCGGAATCCCGACGTCAGCGTGCGCAGCCGCGGCGTCATGGAAAAGTGCACCTACTGCATCCAGCGCATCAACGAGCGCCGCATCGACTGCGAGACGCAGTCGGTACGAGATGGCAAAGAAAAACTCATCGGAGACGAATTGCAGACGGCCTGCCAGCAATCCTGCCCGGCCGACGCCATCGTCTTCGGCAACATCAACGATCCCAACAGCAATGTTTCCAAGTGGAAAGCGCAGGCCAGAAACTACAGCCTGTTAGGCGAACTGAATACCAGGCCACGCACAACGTACTTAGCAGAAGTTAGAAATCCGAACCCGGAGCTGGAGAGTTCCTGAGTTGGAGCGTTAATGATGTCAGCTTGTCATCCTGAGAGCCGGCGAAGCCGGCGCGAAGGACCTTACGTCAGAGGGACGCCGATTATGCAGTGGATGGGAAATCCCAAGCTGCATGCGCTGTGGAGCTTCCCGTCGACCGCATCGCGCCTCGCGGCCATCGTAAGGTCGACATGATTTTGAAAGCATCACGAGGACATTGATTGTGCAAGCATGAACGAGCAATACAAATCGTCGACCGATCTCGATCGCGCCCCGGTCATTGAGCCCGGCCACACTTTCGGCACGGTCACCGAAAAAATCAGCGCCATTGTTCTCACGCGCCCGGCGACCAACGGATGGTTCATCGGCTTCGGCATCGCCTTCATGATGACGATGATGCTGCTCTTCGCCCTCGGATATCTCTTCCTCAAAGGCGTGGGCATCTGGGGCGTCACCATCCCCATCGGATGGGGCTTCGCCATCGTTAACTTCGTCTGGTGGATCGGCATCGGTCACGCCGGCACTCTGATCTCCGCCATCCTATTATTGCTGCGTCAATCCTGGCGCAACTCGATCAACCGCTTCGCCGAAGCCATGACGCTGTTCGCGGTGGCCTCCGCCGGAATTTTTCCCGCAGTCCACGTCGGCCGCCCCTGGCTCGCTTACTGGCTCTTTCCCTATCCCAACACCATGCGCGTATGGCCGCAGTTCCGCAGCCCGCTCATGTGGGACGTCTTCGCCGTCTCTACCTACGCCACCATCTCGGCTCTCTTCTGGTTTACCGGCCTAATCCCTGATTTCGCGACGCTCCGCGACCGCTCCGAGAAGCGCTGGATCAAGATGATCTACGGCATGCTCTCGTTCGGATGGCGCGGTTCCGCCCGCCACTGGCACCGTTACGAAACGATGTACCTGCTGCTCGCCGGGCTCGCCACGCCGCTCGTGCTCTCCGTCCACACGGTCGTCAGTTTCGATTTCGCCGTCGGCATCGTCCCCGGATGGCACACCACCATCTTCCCGCCCTACTTCGTTGCCGGCGCCATCTACTCCGGCTTCGCCATGGTGCTGATGCTGGCCATCCCCATCCGCAAGATTTACGGCCTCGAAGATTTCATTACCGAACGGCACCTGCAGAATTCCGCGAAGGTCATGCTCGCTACCGGCCTCATCGTCGCCTACGGATACGGCATCGAGGCGTTCATGGGATGGTATGGCGGCGATCGCTACGACGCCTTTACCCTGTGGAACCGCCTGCATGGACCCTACGCTCCCGACTATTATGCTTTGCTCCTCTGCAACATTTTTGTTCCCCAGGTGCTTTGGATTCGCAAGCTGCGCACCAGTCCCGTCGCGCTTTTCTTCATCTCTGGCGTGATTCTTGTCGGCATGTGGCTCGAGCGTTTCATCATCGTCGTCGTCAGCTTGCACCGGGATTTCCTGACATCGTCCTGGGGTATGTACTATCCCACGCGCTGGGACTGGATGACGTACTTCGGCACCATCGGAATGTTCCTGGCCGCCATGTTCCTCTTCCTGCGTCTGCTGCCAGCCATCTCGATCTTTGAAATGCGCACCCTCCTGCCCGAAGCGGAGGTGAAAGAATAATGGCGAAGCGCGATCCCATTTACGGCCTCATGGCCGAATTCGATTCGGCGCAAGCCCTCGTCGATGCTGGCAGGAAAACGCGTGAGGCCGGTTACAAGAAGATCGACGCCTACAGCCCGTTTCCGATCGAAGGCCTCGCCGAAGAAATCGGAATGCACTTCGACGAAATCCCGTTGACGGTTCTCATCGGCGGCATCATCGGCGGCTGCACCGGCTACCTGATGCAGTACTGGATGTCCGCCGTCGATTATCCCCTCAATATCGGCGGCAAACCTCCGCACTCCTGGCCCGCGTTCATCGTGATCACGTTTGAAATGACGATTCTGTTCGCCGGAATCTCCGCCGTGCTAGGCATGCTGGCCTTCAATGGCCTTCCCATGCCGTATCACCCGGTGTTCAACGTTCCGCGCTTCGCTTTGGCATCGAAAGACCGCTTCTTCCTGATCGTGTTCTCGTCCGACAAGAAGTACAACTCGCTCGAAACCCGCAGCTTCCTCGAAACCCTGGCCCCGCGCTCCATCTCGGAGGTGCCAAGCTAATGCAGCACTTCCGTCAAATAGATCGAGCTAGTGGCAATACCTGTGTGGGGGCGGGCGTCTTCGCCCGTCCGGTCGAGCAAAGCTCGAGAGCGGTTTCCTTTGCGACGCTCCTAGCTTGGTGGAGTCTGCGCAGCCGAAGCCGTGGGCCTTTCCTTCGGGTCCCTTCGTTTCCTTTGTGGTTAAAGAATTTGACACCTGCCGGACTACTAATAGTCATAGCCCTCACCTCCGCCTGCCGCCTCGACATGCACGTCCAGCCGCGCCAGAATCCCCTCTCCTACAGCGACTTCTACTCCGACCACCGTTCCGCCCGTCCCTTGGTCGAAGGCACAGTCGCTCGCGGCCAGTTGCACGAAGATACCTACTTCTACACCGGCAAGATCGGCGACAATCCCGGCAACGTGATGCCCTTCGCTGTTACCAAAGAAGTTCTCGAGCGCGGCCAGGAGCGTTACAACATCTATTGCGCTCCATGCCACTCCCGCGTAGGAGACGGCAACGGCTTCGTCCCGTCCCGCGGATTCGCCCGCAAGCCTCCGTCATTCCACATCGTCCGTTTGCAGAAGGCCCCACTCGGATACTTCTTCGACGTCATGAGCAACGGCTTCGGCATCATGCCCGATTACGCTTCGCAGATTCCTACACAAGACCGTTGGGACATCGTCGCCTACATCCGTGCCCTGCAACTCAGCCAGAATGCAATCATGGCCGACGTGCCTCCGGATCAGAAGATTCCTTCCGAGCCTCCGACATTCCGCGAACCCGGATCCGGGGCAACCCCGCCGATCCTCGCGCCGAAACAAGAATCTGAAATGAATAAAGAAGGTCAGAAATGAGCGCCGCGCCGAAACAACTCGATCTCTCGGCGCCCCCGATCGTCAAAAGGATCGGCCAGCGAGCACTCATCGTCGGCGTAGTCTTCAGCCTCGGCGCCCTTGTGCTCGCATTCACGCGCCCCGAACAGTTCTATCGCGGCTACCTGCTCGGCTACATGGATTGGCTCGGCATCGCGCTTGGCTCCATGGCGATCGTCATGATTCGTCACCTAACCGGCGGGGGATGGGGCACGGTCATCCGCCGCATCTTGGGTGCTGCCATGCGCACGCTGCCCATCATGGCGATCCTCTTCATCCCGATCATCATCGGCGTGCTGAATCACCAGATGTATCCATGGCTGAAACCCCTGGATGCGATCGCAGATAAAAACATCAAGGCCCATCTCGAGAAGCACGCTTTTATCAAGGACGCATACCTCAACCCCTCCGGCTTCATAATCCGCGCCGTCATCTATCTTGCGATCTGGAACCTGCTCTCGTTTCTGCTCTCTCTGTGGTCGAAACAAACCGACAAGCCCAATGCACCCGACAACACGGGGAAATTTAAAGCAGTCGCCGGTCCTGGTCTGATCCTTTACGCCTTCACCATCTCCTTCGCCGCCATCGACTGGGTGATGTCGCTGGATCCGAGTTGGATCTCGACGATCTACGGCTTGATCATCCTTATCGGCGAAGTCCTGGCCGCCATGTGCTTCGCCATCGTCGTCGAACGCATTCTGTATGACTACAAGCCCATGTCTGAGATGCTGCGGCCCGACTTCGTTCAAGACCACGGCAAGTGGACACTCACCTTCATAATGGTTTGGGCCTACTTCAACTTCTCGCAGTGGCTCATCATCTGGGCCGGCAATCTGCCCACCGAAATCACGTTCTACCTGAAACGCATCAACCACGGATGGGGTTGGGTGGCAGTATTCCTGGCTTTCTTCCACTTCGTCATCCCATTCGTCATTCTGCTCTCGCGCCCCTTTAAGCGGAATATTCGAAAACTGGTCTGGCTCGCGGTTTGGCTCCTGTGCATGCGCTACGTTGATCTCTTCTGGAACATCGAGCCAAACTTCTCGATCAATTTCAGCGTTACCATCGCCGATATTGTTGTGCCCATTGCCATCGGCAGCATCTGGATATTCTTCTTCTGCCGCAATCTTGCTGCTCTCCCGTTGTTGCCCGCTTACGATGTCTCGGCCAACGACGTTTTCGATCCCCATTCCACGCATCCGCCTGGAATTCCGGAGAACGCATGACGAACGACATCCATCCCGAGAAGACCAACGGACACGCCGACTACGAGCGCCGGGATATCGGTGTTCGCGCCGTCTACTATTTCCTCGGTGGCTTGGTAGTCGCCCTGGTCGTGACTTATCTCGTGGTCAACGTTTTTTTTCACATCTTGGAGAAACGTTCTCAAGCCGATCAGACACCGGTGAGCCCACTAGCTGCGAAGGTGCCTGCCGACACCCGTCGCCTGCCGCCTGAATACAAATCCGATTCCGAAGGCGCCGACTACGAAAAATATCTGCACAAAAATTTTCCCGAGCCACAGCTCGAAACGAATGAGCGCACGGAACTGAATACGATTCGCCAGCACGAAGAAGATACTCTCAGCACCTACGGCTACGTCGACGAGAACGCCGGCACCGTCCGCATTCCCATCGACCGCGCCATGGACCTCCTGGCCCAACGCGGACTCCCCACGCGCACGCAACCCTCGGACATGAGCGCCGTCTCGAGTACCCAGGAGAAGACGAAGGAAGCAGATAAGAAGTGAATGCCCTGAATAAAAATTCGAGGTTAAGCATTGTTGCTGGTGCGGGCACCACTCCTGTGGGGACAGCCGCCCCCGGCTGTCCGGTCGAGCAAAGCTCGACAGCCGCGCCAGGGAAGCAGCGCTCGGCCGACGTTACGCACGGTTCTCAGCGCCCTCTGCGAGTCCTCAGCGTCCTCTGCGGTAAAAGCTTTTTGCTGGCAGCGCTACTGCTCCTAACCTCCATGGTCTGGGGACAAGGCATGTCCAAAGGCATCATGTCCCCGCCCGCGAATGTACGCCCTCCATACCTGCAAAACGTAGGCATCGAGCAGCGTCTAGACGCCCAGGTCCCCGCAGATCTCTCCTTCGTAGACGACACCGGCCGCCCCGTGAAACTAGGCGACTACTTCGAGAAAAAGCCCCTGATCCTCAACCTCGTCTACTACAACTGCCCCATGCTCTGCGGCGAAGCTCTCGCGGGACTGACCGGCTCCATGAAGCTGATCAAGTTCGACGCCGGCAACGAATTCGAGGTCATCACCGTCAGCTTCAATCCCCAGGAAACTCCGCAACTCGCGGCTGAAAAGAAACGCGACTACCTCAAGCGCTACGGACGCCCAACCGCCGCCGGCGGCTGGCATTTCCTCACCGGCCCGGCTGAGTCTATTAATGCGCTCACCAAGGCCGTAGGCTTCCAATATCAATACGACGCTGCCAAGAACCAGTACGCGCACGCGACCGCGATCATGGTTCTTACCCCGCAGGGCCGCATCTCGCGCTATTTCTACGGCGTCGACTTCCCGCCGAAAGACCTGCGCATGGGCCTGGTCGAAGCCTCGCAGGGAAAAATCGGCAACGCCGTCGATCAAGTTCTTTTGTACTGCTATCACTACGATCCCGCGACCGGCAAATACGGCGCGATCGTCAGCAACATGTTGAAACTGGGCGGCGCGCTGACCATCGTGTTCATCGGCGGCCTGATCCTCGTTCTCTTGCGCCTGGAGCGTATTGCCCCGCGCAGAGGTTGGGATCACGCCAAACCGCGTCAGGCAGGACTAAGTTAAACGCAAATGTTCGATAACTTTCCATTGTGGCCGCAACGGGCCTCCAGCATGGCGGGCAACGTCGATGCTCTGTTCATCTTCTTGCTCATCGTCTCCGGGCTGATGACCCTGCTCATCTTCACCGCCATCGTCTATTTCGCTGCCCGCTATCGCTATCGCAAAGGCGTTCCAGCCGAACAGATCGAAGGCTCCACGCCTCTCGAACTCAGCTGGTCGATCATTCCTCTTGGTGTTTTCATGGTGATCTTCGCCTGGGGCGCGGTCGTCTATTTCAAGGGCCGCACTCCTCCCAGCGATTCCACCGAAGTCTACGTCGTCGCCAAGCAATGGATGTGGAAGCTCGAACACGCCGAAGGCCAGCGCGAGATCAATGAGCTGCACGTCCCCGTCGGCCGCGACGTCAAGCTCATCATGACTTCGCAGGACGTTATCCACAGCTTTTTCGTCCCCGCGTTCCGCATGAAGCAGGACGTGCTCCCCGGCCGCTACACCGTCGCCTGGTTCCGCGCCACCAAGCCCGGCACGTATCACCTGTTCTGTGCAGAATATTGCGGTACCCAGCACTCCGGCATGATTGGCTCCATCGTCGTCATGGAACCCGCGCAATACGAAGCCTGGATGAGCGGCGGCACCGGCGGTCCTCTCTCCGCGACCGGTGAAAAGATCTTTGCCGAACTCGGCTGCGTGACCTGTCATCGCTCCGACTCGCAGGGCCGCGGCCCCAACCTGCAGGGAATTTTCGGCAAGCCCGTTCAACTCGAAGATGGACGCACGATCACCGCCGACGAGAACTACGTTCGCGAATCCATCCTCGATCCCGGCGCGAAAGTCGTCAAAGGCTTCAAGCCCGTCATGCCGACTTTTCAGGGACTCGTTAGTGAAGAGCAACTCAACGCGCTGGTGGCGTACATGAAATCACAGGCGCAGCCCGTCGCAGGCGAGACGAAAGCGCAGGCCGCGGCCCCAGGCGAGCCCGGCAAAAGAAATCAGGTGCAATAGTTTATGGCTACGGCTACTGTTCCATCGGTCGAACGAGAGAATTACCTCAACAAGCACTACGGTGTTGAATCGTGGCTCCTGACCACGGACCACAAGCGCATCGCGCTGCTCTACCTGATCTCGATCACTTTTTTCTTTTTCATCGGCGGATTCTTCGCCCTCCTCATCCGCCTCGAGCTACTCACTCCCGCCAGCGACCTGGTTCAGGCCGATACCTACAACAAGCTCTTCACGATGCACGGTCAGGTAATGGTCTTCTTCTTCCTGATCCCGTCCATCCCCGCAGTGCTCGGTAATTTTCTTATCCCGTTGATGGTGGGTGCGAAAGATCTCGCCTTCCCGCGCATCAATCTGCTGAGCTGGTACCTCTACATCATCGGCGGCATCATGATGGTCTACTGCATGTTGACCGGCGGCGTCGATACCGGCTGGACCTTCTACACTCCCTTCAGCACCGCCTTCAGCAATACGAAAGTCATTGAAGCCGGACTCGCCATCTTCGTCTCCGGATTCTCCTCCATCCTCACCGGACTGAACTTTGTCGTCACCATCCACCGCATGCGCGCTCCCGGACTGACCTGGTCGCGCCTGCCTCTCTTCGTCTGGGCGCATTACGCCACCAGCATCATTCAGATTCTCGGGACCCCGGTCATAGCCATTACACTCTTCCTGGTCGTCGCAGAGCGCGCCCTGCATCTCGGCATCTTCGATCCCAAACTTGGAGGCGATCCTCTACTCTTCCAGCACCTGTTCTGGTTCTACTCGCATCCCGCGGTCTACATCATGATTCTGCCCTCGATGGGAGTGGTCACCGAGATTATTGCCTGCTTCTCGCGCAAGCGCATCTTCGGATACAGCTTCGTCGCCTTCTCCTCAATCGCCATCGCGGTCTTCGGATTCCTCGTCTGGGCGCATCACATGTTCGTCGCCGGAATCTCCGTCTACGCCGCGCTCATCTTCTCTCTGCTGAGCTACTCCGTTGCGGTCCCCTCGGCCGTCAAAGTCTTCAACTGGACCGCGACTCTTTATAAAGGCTCCATCCGCTACGATGCGCCCATGCTCTATGCCTTCGGATTCCTCGGCTTGTTCACCATGGGTGGATTGACCGGCCTCTTCCTCGCCGCACTCGGCATCGATGTGCATGTGACGGACACCTACTTCGTCGTCGCCCACTTCCACTACATCATGGTTGGCGGTGCGCTCATGGGCTATTTGGGCGGCATGCATTTCTGGTGGCCGAAGATTTCCGGCAAGCTCTATCCCGAAGGCTGGGCACGTCTCGCCGCCCTGATCGTATTCATCGGATTCAACCTGACCTTCTTCCCGCAATTTATTCTCGGATATCTCGGCATGCCTCGCCGTTACGCCGACTACAGTCACATGCCCGAGTTCCAGATCCTCAACGTGTTCTCGACCGCCGGCGCCACGGTTCTGGGAGTCGGCTACCTGCTCCCGATGATTTACTTCCTGTGGTCGATGCGCTACGGCAAGCCTGCGCCCGACAATCCGTGGAACGCCGCCGGACTCGAGTGGAAGACGCCGTCTCCACCCACGACTTATAACTTTGAGGAAGAGCCAGTCGTGACCTGGGAAGCCTACAACTACGACGAGATTGATAAAGGCCAGAAAGAGGAGGTCCAAGTTGCCGGATAGCCAAGCTGCCGTCCCTCACCACGACGGTCTCCACAACCCGGCTCTCCTCCATCATTTCGCTACCGAAGAGCAGCAGCGCGACTCTGCCAGCTTCGGTATGTGGATCTTCCTCGCTACCGAAGTCATGTTCTTCGGCGGCCTGTTCTGCGGGTACCTGATCTACCGCCGCTGGTATTTCGGAGACTTCGCCGCCGCCAGCAAGTCCATCAATGCGGCGCTCGGCGCCACCAACACGGCTGTCCTGATCTGCAGCAGCTTGACAGTCGTTCTCGCGATCTGGGCCGCACAAACTGCACGTCGCGGGCTAATGATCCTCATGCTCGTTCTCACCATGCTGTTCGGCGTCGCTTTCCTCGGCATCAAGGGCATCGAGTACAAAGACAAATTCGAAGAGCACCATGTTCCGGGTGTAAGTTTCAGCTTCGACCACGAGCAGATTCCCGGACATCCCGGTCAATACGCCAACCCGCAGCACGCCCAGATCTTCTTCTCTCTTTATTTCATCATGACGGGCCTGCACGCCCTGCACATGATCGTGGGACTCGGCATCTTCACGTGGCTCCTGTCGATGGCGTGGAAGGGCCGCTTCACGCCGCGCTATCACACGCCCTTAGAAATCGGCGGTCTCTACTGGCACTTCGTAGATATCGTCTGGATTTACCTGTTCCCGTTGCTCTATCTAATCGACCGTCACCCGTAACATGGATCGCACATTAAAAAAGACGATGGCCGCCAGCACAACAAATCCCAAGGGTGCCCCACCCTTGTCGCGTTCTGTGCGACAGGGTGGGGATTTTGACTTCCCAACCATCGCGATATCAGATGCGGAGTGTTCGACGGGACGTAGCAGCCTGCTGAAACGCTCCGATTTAGGTTCTAGTTTTGAAGGGGCGCGGCTTTCAGCCGCGCCGCAAAGCTATCGACTGACGCTGGCGGCTTTAGCCGCTGAGGAAAGGCCCGGTGCTCAAATGCCTTTTTCGGTATGCAATGTCGAACGCGGGCATAGAGACTCCGAAGCGTTAAGTCGCCACAATTTTCATCAGCACCTGAGATCATCGTATGCATGACCACTCCAAATCGTCCCCGCTGAAAACCTACTTCGCCGTCTGGGGAGCGCTGCTACTAGGCACGTTCCTAACCTACGAAGCCGCATTAATCGATCTAGGCCGTTTCAACGCCGCCGTAGCGCTCATCATCGCGACCACCAAGGCGCTCCTGGTCGCCCTCTTCTTCATGCACCTAAAAGGAGCCAGCGAGAAACTCCTGAAGCTCGTCGTAGCCTCGACAATCTTCTTCCTGCTCCTCCTCCTCGCCCTCTCCATGTTCGACTACGCCACCCGCTCCTTCAGCTAGCTTGGGTAGGGACGGACGCCTTCGTCCGTCCCGCGAGCAAAAGCGAGCGCCCCTACCACGGGTCTACCCCAAATCCGATCTAGCATTGCTACCTAGAACCGTGGAAAAGCGGCCCTTCAGGGTCGCGTCAGCCTCAAAAATCGAAGGGCCTTTAGGCCCCGTGTTCCACCTTAAACTCGACCTCGAATCCCCCCGCCTCCTGCGGTATACTCGCCCGTCGAGCTGATACGCGAGGTGAACCATGGCATTCTGTAATTCCTGCGGTGCACCCCTCAACGAGGGCACAAAATTCTGCAACAAGTGCGGCGCTGCGGTGAGTGGCGTTCCTGCTGCCGCTGCCCAGCCCATCGCTCCCGGCCCGCCGCCGTCCAAAGGTGGCAGCAGCGCCCTCAAGGTCATCCTGGTCATCGTTGGCGTCATCGTCCTGATCGGAGTCCTTGGCATGGTCACGTGCGGCATCGTCATCCATCGCGCTATCAAGAGCGCCCACGTCTCGCAGAAGGGCGACAATGTGAAAGTCGAAACTCCCTTCGGCAATATGGAGACCTCCACCGATCCCGAGCAAACCGCAAAGGATCTCGGTGTGGAGATCTACCCCGGAGCCGACCTGCGAAAGGAAGGTACAGCGTCGGTGACATTCGGCAGTCTCCACACGGTCACCGCCAACTTCGAGAGCAAAGATTCCGTAGACAAAGTCTGTGATTTCTACAGGCAGAAATTTCCCAGTGCCCAGGTCGCCAGTTCCGACCAGACTCATTGCAGCATTGTCTCTGGCGACAAAGGAACTTCGACGACCATCAGCGTCCAGTCCAGTGGCGACGGTTCCAGATTTACCATCGTCAGCATGACCAAGAAGTCCTAGGACTGAGAAGACCTCGGTTGATGTCAGACACTGCCGCAGACTCCGTGCCAGCCTCAAGATCATCACAGGCCGATCCCTTGGGGCTGCACGAAGCCCTGCGACCTCAAGTCCGCGGCGACGTGAAATTCGACAATGGCAGCCGCGCCCTCTACGCCACCGACGGTTCCAACTACCGCCAGGTTCCGATCGGCGTTGTTCTCCCGCGCGACGCCGACGACGTCCTCGCCGCCATCTCCGTCTGCCGCGAGTTCGGCGCTCCGCTTCTGTGTCGCGGCGGCGGCACCTCTCTCGCCGGACAATGCTGCAACGTAGCCGTCGTTCTCGACTTCACGAAGTACATGGGAAATATCCTCGAGATCGATCCCGAGCGCCGCATCGCGCGAGTCCAACCCGGAGTAGTTCTGGATCACCTCCGCAACGCCGCCGAAAAATATCACCTGACCTTCGCCCCCGATCCCGCCAGCCACGACCGCTGCACCATCGGCGGTATGATCGGCAACAATTCCTGCGGTGTCCACTCCATCATGGGCGGCAAAACGGACGACAACATCGAAGCCCTGGAGATAGTCACATACGACGGCATCCGCCTAAGCGTTGCTCAGAATCAAATCCAAGCCGGAGCCACCACAGCTCGTGTAGGGGCGGACGCCTTCGTCCGACCCGCGACCCTGAGCGAAGCGATGGGGAGCGTGCCAGAGCCTGGGGCCCCATCGCAGCCAAGTGGAGACAGCCGCCCTCGGCTGTCCGGCGGCCCGGAACTATCGGGCCGCAGCGCCTTCGCTCGAGCAGACCAAATCGCCTCCACCCTAAAGCAAATCGCCGAAACCTACGCCGACCAAATCCGCCAAAAATTTCCCAACATTCCCCGCCGAGTCTCCGGCTACAACCTCAACTACCTGCTCCCCGGGAACGGCTTCCACATCGCCCGCTCGTTAGTAGGTTCCGAAGGCACCTGCGCCACAATCCTGGAAGCCACCTGCCGCCTCATCGAAAGTCCCCCGTCACGTGTCCTGGTAGTCCTCGCCTATCCCGACATCTACCAATGTGCCGACCACATCCCCGAAATCCTCGAGCACAAGCCCATCGGGCTCGAAGGCTTCGATGACCTGCTCGTCTACTACGAGCGCACAAAAGGGATCAACACGGAAGGGCTCGCATTGCTGCCGGAAGGCGGCGGATGGCTCATGGTCGAGTTCGGCGCCGAATCCATCCCCGGCGCAGAAATGCAGGCCCAGCGCCTGATCGACGCGCTGCGCCGCAGCCCCAATCCTCCTAACGTAAAGCTCTACTCGGGAGCAAACGCCAAGCGCGTTTGGGAAGTCCGTGAATCGAGTCTCGGCGCTACTTCGCACGTCCCCGGCGAGCCCCTCAACTGGGAAGGCTGGGAAGACGCCGCCGTTTCTCCCGAAAAACTGGGCGGATATCTCCGCGATCTCCGCAAAATGGTGGCCGCTTTCGGCTACAAAGGCTCGCTCTACGGACACTTCGGTCACGCCTGCGTCCACACGCGCCTCAACTTCGATCTGCAATCAAAAGAGGGAATCGCAAAGTATCGCCGCTTCGTCGAAGAAGCCGCCGACTTAGTCGTGATCTACGGTGGATCCCTCTCCGGCGAGCACGGTGACGGACAAGCCCGCGCCGAACTCCTTCCGAAAATGTTCGGCCCAGAACTGATGGAGGCCTTCCGCAAATTTAAAACCGCCTGGGATCCCGACTGGAAGATGAACCCCGGCAAGCTGATCGAACCCAACAAGCTCGACGAAAATCTCCGCCTTGGCGCGAACTACTCCCCGTGGCAACCACAAACACATTTCCAGTTCCCGCAAGATCATGGCAGCCTCTCGCACGCCGCTCTGCGTTGCGTCGGCGTAGGCAAGTGCCGCCGCGAAGAAGGCGGTGTGATGTGTCCCAGTTGGCGCGCCACGCACGACGAAGAACACTCCACCCGCGGCCGCGCTCACCTTCTCTGGGAGATGACGCAAAGCCCACACCGAGAAGATGCGATTATCCGCGACGGCTGGCGCAGCGAAGAAGTCAAACAGTCGCTAGACCTCTGCCTAGCCTGCAAAGGATGCAAAAGCGACTGCCCCGTCAGCGTGGATGTCGCCACCTACAAAGCCGAATTCCTCTCTCACTACTACGAAGGCCGCCTCCGCCCCCTGAACGCCTACGCCTTCGGCAACATCGATTTCTGGGCGAGCCTGGCGTCGAAGGCCCCAGGCCTGGTAAACCTGACAACGCAGCTCCCATTCCTAAGCGACATCGCCAAAAAAGTCGGAGGCATCCCCGCAAAGCGCCGCATCCCCCCCTTCGCCCCGCAGACGTTCAAACAATGGTTCAGCTTGTGTAGGGGCGGACGCCTTCGTCCGCCCCGCGAGCGCCAGCGAGCGTGGTCGACCGCGTCACGTGAACCAGACTCACCGAATCCATGGAAAAACAGCCCCGAAGGGGCAGAATGTGAAAGCCCGGAGCAACCGTGGAAGAGCGCCGATTCAGCGCCGCGTCAGACGTCCGAGGAAGAAGGGGCTTCAGCCCCCGAGGTTCTCCTGTGGGCCGACACCTTCAACAACTACTTCCTCCCCCAAACCGCCCGCGCCGCCGTAGAGGTCCTGGAAACCGCCGGATTCCGCGTCCTCGTTCCCCAAGCCAATCTCTGCTGCGGACGGCCCCTCTACGACTTCGGCATGTTGGACCGCGCCGAACGCCTGCTCCTGGAAGTCCTCGATCAACTCGAGCCCGAGATCGAAGCCGGCATTCCCGTCGTCGGATTGGAACCGTCCTGCGTAGCCGTCTTCCGCGACGAACTCGCGAACCTCTTCCCCCACGACGCCCGCGCCCAAGCCCTGAGCAAACAAACATTCCTGCTAAGCGAATTCCTCGAACAAAGACTAATCCCCGGCGCGATGCTCCCACAACTCCCGCGCAAAGCCCTACTCCACGGCCACTGCCATCACAAATCCATCATGAAGATGACCGCCGAGGAATCCCTCCTGCACCGTCTCGGCATCGACTTCACAAGCCCCGCTCCCGGATGCTGCGGTATGGCCGGATCCTTCGGCTTCCACGCCGAGCACTACGAAATCTCCCAAACCATCGGAGAACTGGAACTCCTACCCGCCGTTCGTCAAGCCCCTGACGATTGGCTCATCATCGCCGACGGCTTCAGCTGCCGCGAACAAATCGCCCAAAACACGACCCGCCACGCCCTGCACTTAGCCGAGGTCCTCCAATTGGCCCTCCACCCCAGCGCTCTAGACAAAGACGACCCGTACCCCGAATCACGAGCGATCCGCGAACAAGAGCAGGAAATCCGCGCCTCCATGATCCGCGCCGCAAAAACCACAGGAGCCGTAGCCGCCGCGGGACTAGTAACTTGGCTCCTAACCCGCAAACGCTGACATCTCAAAGCAAATGTGAGGACAGCTGCGCTCGGCTGTCCGTCAGCAGATCGGCAACAGCTTCCAAAGCAACAACTTACGACAACCCTACCCCAACTCCAACCTTTCTGGGACAATAGACGAAGAGCAATACGCCTCCGCTCTATTTGTCCGCCACCGAGTCTCTCCAACTGAGAACTGGTAACTGATAACTGAGAACTGCCCTATGGACCGCGAACTCACCACTATCGTTACCGCCGACGTCGCCGCCGCCCTCAGCAGTCAAGTGAAGGTCACTACCGAAGCGCCGGCGTCCGCCCCACTCCGGGGATCCATTCTCGTCCTCATCCAGTACGACGTCTGCGAAGAGATCCGCCTCGATGTCATCCGTCAGCTGCTGCAAGCACGCAACGCCCAAGCTACGTTCAAGAGCAGTCAGGCTCCGGGATACGTCCGCTACCAGCGTCCTCCCGTTGCCGACCGCCTCGAATCCCTCGTCCTCGATTCCGGCGAGCGCCTTACCGGAGAGATCAAGTACTTCGACTACGGCGTAGTCAGCCTGGTTTTCGAGCTCCCCTTCTCCGGTGACTGGGAGAAGCTCGTCGAACTCTCCGCCCACTGGACCTCCGACACCAGCTTCGAAAAGCTGGCCTCGCGCGTTATCCACCAGCGCCTCGAGCGCGCCGCCCCCGCGCTCATCAAGCCCTACAAGGAAGAAGACTGGCTGCAAGAGGATTACTTTATTTTCCACGTCCGCGAGATCGACGGATCCCCCACCGCCGACACGCTCTTGACCGCCCACAGCGACCAGATCGCCCAGGTCGTCCGCGGAGAAACCTGCACTCTCAGCGACGGCGAGCGCCAGGAAATTCTTCAGTCCCGCATCTCCTACTATCCGACCGACTTGGCCGTCATCGGATGGAATGCCGCCTTCATCTACGACACGCTCTCCGGCGCCGAGACCGCCATCCAGCTCCTGCAATACGCGAACTCGCAACTTCTCGAGTTTCGCCATTATGACGAACTGCTCACCGGCGAACTGGAAAGCGTCTACGACTTCCTCGAAAAAGGAGGCACCGGCCTCTGGTCCCGATGGCGCACCGCCCGCGCCGCCTCGAAACTCCACACGGTCCTGCTCGACGTCAGCGAACTCACCGAGCGCGCCGACAACGCCATCAAGTTCCTCAGCGACATGTTCTCCGCGCGTCTCTACAAACTCTGCGCCCAAAAAGTCGGAGTCCCCGACTACAAAGACCTGGTCAAAGAAAAACTCGACACCGCCGAAGATCTCTACCGCTTCATGATCGAGCAGTTCAACCAGTCCCGAGCCTTTGTGCTTGAGTTGATGGTGGTAGTCATCCTGATCATTGAGCTGATCTATTTCTTCAAGGGCCATCCCATCTAGCAGGCGGGCCCGATGCACAGTGTAGGGACAGCCGCCTCGGCTGTCCTGCGCATGTGGTTCATCTTCGATTTGGCTAGAATTTCACGCCGCAGATGTGCGGCCGGCGTGGATCAGGTCGGCAACCTTCTTTAGATCACGAACAAATTCCCTGCGCTGTTGCTCGCGGGCCTCGCTGTCGGGCGCGCGCAGGATGGAAGCTGGATGCGTCGTCGCCATGACGTAGGGCGCCAGATTGCTTTTCACAAGAATTCCACGCTCGCGCGTGACCCGAAAGTTTTTACCGAGCAAAGCTTGCGCCGCGCTGGCTCCAAGGCAAACCAGCACTTCGGGCCTCACAAGCTGCAGCTCAGCATCAAGCCAGGGACGGCACGCCTCGATCTCCGATTGGCGGGCTTTTTGTGGATGCGACGCTTGCCTCGCTGAGCTGCGACCCATTTGAAATGCTTGACGACGTTAGTGACAAACACCTCGGAACGGTCGATTCCGACTTCGACTAATACCTCGTCGAGCAATTTCCCCGCAGGCCCAACAAAGGGGCGGCCACTTTTGTCTTCACTGTCGCCGGGCTGTTCGCCGACGAACATCACGCGCGCCGGAGTTGGACCTTCTCCAAAAACGGTTTGCGTCGCATTTCTCCACAGATCACAAGACTTGCACTTGTGGGCAGCCATTTGCAGAGTCGTTAGAGTCGGAGATGCTGGAATAAAATCTGCAGGCGTTCTTAAATGCGCGCGACTCGATGACTTGGTTCCTGAGCCACGCGAGCGCCTTATCCGCCGTGCCGTCATCGTTAGGTTTCTGTCCAACTACACCAAACCTTCCTTAGTCTGAGCGTCAGTTTCCTCGTTGCGACGCTCACCGACGGCTCCCCGCTTTCCGGTTCACCGGTCGGATCTTGTGATTGCGGAGGCTGATATTCGATGCTTTCGGCCGATCG
>Ga0222749_10000171_pt1 | contig 41725 bp, 43 predicted proteins | sample IncBWH2Mmetat_FD_197234 | JGI IMG/M metagenome (GOLD analysis project Ga0222749, IMG submission 197234) | Metatranscriptome of lab incubated forest soil microbial communities from Barre Woods Harvard Forest LTER site, Petersham... | ecosystem: Environmental > Terrestrial > Soil > Temperate... | reverse complement strand
GGTCTACTACCGCGGCGCGGGGATTAATGCGGACCTGGCGCTGATCATGAACCTGATCATTTTGCTGGGCTTCCTAGGGTGGTCCACCATCGCGGGGGTCAACGTCGCGCTTACCCTGCCGGGGATTGCAGGTGTGATTCTGACCGTCGGCATGGGCGTGGATTCCAACGTACTGATCTTCGAGCGCATTCGGGAAGAGTTGCGCAATGGCAAGACGCCGCCTTCGGCCGTGGATCAGGGCTTCAGCCATGCCTGGATCACGATCGTCGATACACACGTCACGACCATCGTTTCCGCCGCGATCCTGTTCATCTTTGGTACTGGTCCGGTGAAAGGATTCGCTACGACGCTCACGTTCGGTTTGCTGGCGAACCTGTTTACCGCGGTGTTCGTGTCGCGCTTCATCTTCGACTGGATTCTCAGCCGCAAGCAGCGTGGAGAAGCGCTCAGTATTTAGGAATTGGGTGATTGAGTCATCGGGTCATTGAGTCATTGAGTCATTGAAACCCTTGCCGTAGAGTTTTTTCGATAGCTCAATGGCACAATCGCAAAATCGCTCGATCTTTGCTAAGTCATAGATAGATAAGGGGCTAGATAAACCGGTGGAGTTCTTTCGCAATACCAACATAGATTTTCTGGGCAAGAAGTGGTATTTTCTCGCCTTTTCGCTGATCTTCAGCGTTGCGGGTGTGTTTTCCATGTTGTTCTGGCACCACATTCCGTGGGGCGTCGACTTTCGTGGCGGAACCTTGGTGTACGCGAAGTTCTCGCATACGCCGGACGAGAACGCGATCCGCACCGAACTGGATCGTGCGGGCCTGCGCAATTTCAAGCTGCAACGCTATGGCGTGGCCGCGAACAACGAGGAGTTGATCGACCTGGATGCGCGCGAGACCAGCGAGCAGGCACTCGACCTCGGCAAGTTGACGATCATCAAGGCGCTGCAGGGCAGGTCGACTGCTCCTGCGGGCAAGATCGACCTGAATAACGCCAGCTTCCTGACCGTCAAAGGCTACCTGGTCGAGAAGGATCCGCTGCACTTGGGTGCGGACCCGGACCAGAAATATGCCGCCCAGGCGCAGGCCATCCTCGACTATCGCAAGTTCCAGAGTGGTGTGTTGAATTCTCTGGACCAGCTTAAGGGCGCCACTGGAGTTGACCCCGCAGTTGCAGCCTCAATCCCCGATGGTTTTTATCTTTCCGACTATGGCATCCGCGACGCCATCGTCATCGGGCCGCAGGTCGGGGGTCAGTTGCGCACGCAGGCGGGGTTGGCCACTCTTTATTCTTTGTTGGGGATGCTGGTGTATCTGGGTTTCCGGTTCGAATGGATTTACGGGGTTGCCGCTGTGATTACGGTGTTCCACGATACGCTGATCACGGTAGGGGCGTTTTCCCTCACAAATACCGACATCACTTTGACCGTGATTGCGGCCATTTTGACCCTGATTGGTTACTCTAATAACGACACGATCGTGGTATTTGACCGCATCCGGGAAAACATTAAACTGATGCGGCGCGAGAAACTGTCGGATATCGTCAACCGGAGCATAAATCAGACCCTAAGCAGAACGATCTTGACAGCGGGCCTTACCTTCCTTACCGTACTCGCACTCTTTTTATTCGGCGGCGAGGTGCTTCGTGGATTCAGCCTCGCGCTGGTGATTGGCATCTTAATCGGGACGTATTCGTCGATTGCGATTGCCGCTCCGATCCTGGTGGCCTACCAGGACTGGCGGATTGAAAAAGGCAAGCGTCCGGTCACCATGCCGGGTAAAGCCCGGTAGATTTACCCAGTGGCGGCGGTGGTAACGATTGTGGTAGGCCTTCTTACGTAAGGAGTTAGAGGGATTTGCTCCGGCTCGAGAAACCGGGAGCAAAGGGGAAGCGGCTGGTGTCTAAGTATTCCTAGGGGTCTGAAAGATCCCAGGGTCTGAAAAGCAGCTAGGGGAGAACCACCATGTTTGAAGACAGTCTTATCGAATCCGGCGGCAAGTTGAAGACGAAGCGTGGCCGCACGTCGGCGGTCGCGTTTGTGATAGAGGGCATGATCATCGGCGTGATGGTCCTGATCCCGTTGATTTTCACGCAAGCCTTGCCCAAGGGACAAATGATGTTCCTTCTGGTGGCCCCCCCGCCACCTCCACCGCCTCCACCGCCCGCAGCCGCGGTTGTGCAGCATGTGAAGGTGATTCAGACCGACATCGTCAACGGTGAATTACGTACACCCACCAAGATTCCGCAAAAAGTGAAAATGATTCAGGAAGACGAGGCGCCTCCGCCGTCGATGGCTTCGGCTGGCGTGGTGGGCGGCGTTCCGGGCGGCGTTCCGGGCGGATCGATGGGCGGCGTGATCGGCAGCGTGCTCAGCAGTACGCCGGTCGCAGTGCCGAAGATTGCCACTCCGACGCGCGTACGCGTGTCGTCGGGCGTATCGTCTGGACTTCTGATCCGCAAGGTCAACCCGACCTATCCGCCGCTGGCGCGCCAGGCGCGCATCCAGGGCGTGGTGGTCCTGCAGGCCCAGATCAGCAAGGATGGCAGCATCCAGAACCTGCAGTTGATCAGCGGGCACCCGATGCTGGCTCCGGCCGCGATTGAAGCTGTAAAGCAGTGGAAGTACAAGCCGTACCTGCTGAACGGAGAACCGGTCGAGGTCGACACGCAGGTGCAGGTGAACTTCACGCTCGCCGGGGGCTAAACTCCCTCGCGTGGCGCGGTTTCGGAATTGTCCGTAGAAGTGTGCATGGCCCTCCCCTTCTCACCTGAATTTCGGTGGCCGGGAGGGGCTTCAGAGCCCAGGGGACGGCCGCTGGATCCCTTTGCATCCGGAATGGCCACGCGGGTTCGTGCGAGTGCGGAGAAAACGAAGCGTTCTCGCCGGTAATCGAAATTCTTATCCGGCGGTTGGCACATTAGAGCGCATCAAAGTGTCCAAGTAAAGTAGAGAGTTCCGAGGAGGGAAAAGCAACTCATGTTCGCAACTCACGTAGCAGCAGCACTTCTCAGTCACGTTCACGTCGCAGCCACCTGGGTCGTCCAGGAAGGCGGTGGTGGCGTACCCACTGACGCAATTGGTATGTGGAAAACCATGAACTGGGTGGCCCAAGGTGTGGTCATCATCCTGTTCATCATGTCGGGCTGGTCCATCGGCGTGATGATCGATCGCTGGATGGCCTATAGCGCCGCCCGCAAACAGTCTCGCGCCTTTGCTCCCGCAGTAGCTGGAGCTCTGCGCGACGGCCGCATCGATGAAGCCATCAAGGTTGCCGAGCGCAACAAGAAGAGCCATCTGGCCAAGGTAGTCACCGCTGGCCTGATGGAGTTCAAGGCTCACCAGGATTCTCCGGGAGCAATCCCTGGCGAAACCATTGAGGCCTCGAAGCGCGCTCTGGAGCGTACCGAAGCCATTGTCCATGCCGAGCTGAAGCGCGGCTTGGGCGGGCTCGCCACCATCGGCTCGACGGCTCCCTTCGTGGGACTGTTCGGCACGGTGATGGGCATTCTGCACGCTTTCATCGGCATCAGCAGCTCGAAAGCCACCGGTCTGGCTGCAGTCGCCGGCGGTATCGCGGAAGCGCTGGTTACGACGGCTATCGGGCTGCTCGTCGCCATCCCTGCCGTCATGATGTTCAACTACCTGACCGGCCGCGTGGAAGCGTTCGACGTGGAGATGGACAACTCGTCGAGCGAATTGATCGACTACTTCCTGAAGAAGCGCGGCGACGTTCGACGGTAAGAAAATTCCCCACTTCTCGCGCGCTAGACGCGCGAGAAACGGGGCACCCGCGGTCTTGAGTTGCTTGTCCGGCGCTGGAGTATTCCGGCGCCGGACCTTCCCAACTTACAGGCGGAGCGCTCTTAGCTTTCAGCTCTTGAGCCCCGGATTGCGGCGGAAGTACGGGAGATAGCTATGGCATTAGCGAAACGCAACGAAGGAGCGAAGATCAGCTCCGAGATCAACGTCACGCCCATGGTGGACGTGATGCTGGTTCTGCTGATCATCTTCATGGTGGTCACGCCCATGCTGCAAAAAGGCGTCAGCGTGGACTACGCCAAGGTCAACAACCCGGAGCAGATGCCGGACGCGGACAAGGAAGATGCGTTGCTGGTCTCCATTACCCGCGACAACAAGGTCTACTTCGGTAGCGAGCAGATTCAGGTCGACAACTTGACCCAGAAGGTGAAAGATCGCCTGGCCAACAAGCAGGACAAGCGTGTGTACGTGAAGGCGGACATGCGCACCCGCTTTGGTGAATTCGTACAAGTCGTGGATGGCGTTCGTGCGGCCGGAGTCGACGACCTTGGCTTGCTCACGGAACAGAGGAAAACCGCTCCAAACGCCCCGCCAGCTCCGGCTGCGCCCGGGCAGTAGTTCGGCGAAATAGAGGAGAACCATCATGGGAATGGGAGTTAGTACAGGCGGCGGCCAGAGTGCGAACATCAACGTCACGCCCCTCATCGATGTGCTGCTGGTATTGCTGATCATCTTCATGGTGATCTCGCCGGTGACGCCCAAAGGACTGGATGCGCTGGTTCCTCAGCCGCCTCCGCCCAACGCGCCCAAGAATGTGAATCCCGACCGTACCATCGTCGTGCAGTTGCTCGACCGTGGCCCCGGTTCGGAGCCGGGCCTGAAAATCAACAACGAAGACGCGACCTGGGACAACTTGCAGGGCCGGCTGACCGACATTTACAAGCAGCGCGCGGAAAAGGTGATGTTTATAAAAGGGGATGATGCCATCCCTTTCCAGAACGCCGCCAACGTGATTGATATTGCGCACGCCTCGGGCGTGGACAAGGTCGGCGTCATCACCGCGAAGATCGAAGCGGGCAACTGAACTGGTGGTCCGGCAAGCCCGGAGTCTGTGTTTCGTACTCGGCCCACAGCACGGGAGCGCGGAGCTTCTGTGCGGCCGCGGACCGCTCTCGTATTGTCGTGCTTGTCAAACCGATGTCTCTGGGCCTAGGATGCTCTGTCGAGGGAGACTTATACCGCAATGAATAAGAACCTGAAACTGATCTCGCTGGCGGCCGTGGCGCTGGCGCTCTTCTCCTCCGTGGGATGCAACAAGCTGCGGGCACGCGACCAGCTCAACAAGGGCGTGGAGTCTTACAAGAACAACCACTACGAGCAGGCGATCGATCATTTCCAGCAGGCGGTTCAACTGGATCCGACTCTCATCAACGCTCGCATGTATCTGGCTACCGCATTTGTGTCGCAATACATTCCCGGCGTCGACTCCCCGGACAATCTGCGTACGGCGCAGCAGGCCATCGACGAATATCAGAAGGTGATCGACGCCAATCCCTCTCGCGATCAGAAAGTGAACAGTGCCAAGGGCATCGCATACCTCTACCTGAATGAGAAGAAATGGGACGACGCCAAGAAATACTACCGCATGGCGTCGGACCTCGATCCCAACGATCCCGAGCCTTATTACTCGATCGGCGTGATCGACTGGACCGCCTGCTACCAGCCGCGCATGGAAGCACGCGCCGCCTTGGGGATGAAACCGGAGGAGAATCTGAATCCGAAGAACAAGGACCAGGCGAAAGCCTGCGCCGAGTTGAAGGTTAAGAATGCGCCGGCCATTCAGGAAGGCATCGACACCCTCAGCAAAGCCATCCAGATACGTCCGGACTATGACGATGCCATGGCCTATCTGAACCTGATGTACCGCGAAAAAGGCGACGTTGAGTGTGACGATCTTGCCGCCCGCGCGGAAGACCTGAAGACCGCCGACCACTGGGTCGACGAAACCCTGCGCGTGAAGAAGGCGAAAGCGGAGAAGGCCGCGCAAAGCCAAACCGGTGGAATTACCTTGGACGCGCCGAAACAGTAGTTGAGTTTTGCAGGAACCAGAGCCTCCTTTGCCCGCCGAGCGCAAGGGAGGCTTTTTTATTGCTGCCTGTCCCCTGCCGTCTCTAAACGGCAAATCAGGATGTTCTCCCCGAAATTCGCCGGCGCAGGGCAGCCGAATCCAGTCAGCTCTTTCTTCAGGGCTGGAGCCGAATCGTTGATCCAGCCCGCGTAAAAAAGCCAGACCTCAGTCCCCGGAGCAGTATCTTTCCGGGCGTTCCCGACTTGGCTGGGGAATGTGTCGGCGAGAAACTTCCAGTCATGAAACGATGTGGCCAGCACGGAATGTTGGCCACACTCCGCCCTGGCCAGCGGTTGTTGGGGTGGGAAGATTTGCACGACGCCATGGCCGCAGAAGTAGTAGCCCAGCAGGAGTCCGCTTTCGTAATCCGTAAGGAAGACAGACCCCGGAGGAACCGACGCGTTCAAATAAGTGACCGCATCCGTCATCCGCGCATTCAGTTGGTCCCTGGTGTGTATGGGTGGTGGCGGGGCCGGGAACAGGTTGCAGACTGCCAGACAAAGCACGATCCCGGCATACTTGATTGAATTTCGAGCCGGAAGGCAGGCGCCAACGCCAATGCAGATCCCCGCGATCGCAAACGGCGCGAGGAAGGAACTGTGCCGCGTAGCGCCAAGCGGATAGAGCCCGGCTAGAGCCACGCCCCAGTTCACCAGAAAGGGAAGGCCCAGCAGCAGCGCGAGTTCACGCGCCGACGGAGCTTCTGATAGTCCCTTCGATTGCCCCTCGCCATGCAACGATGGGTTCCGTTTCAGCAACCACAACAGGCCGGCCAGAAACGTCAACAGTGCCAGGGTGCCGACCAATCCGTGGCTGAAGATGTAGGTGAAGACGCGCAGAGTCTGAGCGGCGATAAATTCCGCCACGTTCCGCTCGCCGGGATGAAAGGTGGATTTCCGGAGGTATGTCTCCAGGTCCGCACGTACCATTCCCGACTGCTTCAATCGCGGAATATGGGTGAGCAGAAAATAAGCGGCAAGGGCAATGCCGCCGATCTGGCCCGCGCCCCACACCGCCGCCAGAGCAAGACGATTGCGATAGGGATAAAGCCGCACCAGCAGATAGACGCCGATCGAGAACGAGAAAATCAGCGCGGAATAGTGGGTGAGAAGCGCTCCATACAACGACAGAGAAAACAGGATCATCGTCGCGGGCGAGTTTTTCTGAACCGCACGCTCCGAAAGGTAAAGACAAGCCGTCATGAAAAACAGCAGCAGGGCGTATTGCCGGACCTGCGCCGACAACAGGATGAGCGAAGGTGCGAAGGAAATCAACAGCAAGCCCATGAACGCCGTTGACCGGTCGGTCACCAGCCTGAGCCAGCGATAGAAGAGCCAGCACGCGGCGGTGCCCGCCAGAACGGAAGGCATGCGCAACCACAACTCCGACTGCCCCAGCCAGCGCCAAAAGTAGAGCAGCAAAATCAATAGCGGAGGGTGAGCATTCGTCAAAGCCGCGGCCCAGGCGCCCGCGACCGTCGACTGGCTGGCCAACAGATTGTGCAGAGCTTCATCGGGATCGAGAAACAGGCGGCTCGCGGGGACCAGCCTGGCGACAAATCCGGCGGCTAAGACAATCGCAGGCAGTACGCCCTCAAGCGAGAAAAAAGTCCCGCGCTGTTCCGGATTCTGGATTCCTGACGGGCCTGATCCTGCAGCGGAGGATGACGTCATGCGTTCAATTGAAATCCTGCGATTCGCAAATGATACTATGCTCGGTTTCAATCCCATGTGATTTCGGCAAGGCGCGGGCAACGTCACTCGGGGCGATCACCAACTCCATCGTATGCCGACTCACTCATGAAGTCCGACTGGACTTGGCGCCGAAAATGCTATCCTGAATTCACGTATTGGGCTGTTTTTAATTTCTTTGGCGGACATTGATGGTCTGGTGGGAGTACCTGAAGAAAGGATTGCTGCTTGAGTCAACAACTGGTTCCAATGGTGGCAGGGATTTCGGTGGTGCTCATTGGTCTCTGGGTGTTTATCAAGGCGGATACAATCGCTGCGAAACAGAAGCGGGGCGTCCAGAAGAGACCGTTTCTGTACGGACTGTGCGGTAAGATGGCACTGTACCCTTGGTATCCAACTTACCTGCGCGGTCTGGCTGTACTTTCTTGGTTCGTGGCTGCACTAGTGATTGTGGATTCGTTTTTCCCGAAGCAGCCGCGAAGTTCAAAAACAGCCCATTACCTGAATTCACGGATTCTTGCTTGTAACCGATCCTGATGAGCGCGACTGCCCCCATCGTGGCGCAACCGACGCCAGCAACCGATACCCGCTGGAAGGGATACGTGTCGGTTATCGTGCCGGTTTATAACGAGGCTGCGCACCTGGACGAATTGCTGCAGGCGATCCAAGCGTCTCCAGTGAAAAAGGAAATTATCCTGGTCGACGACGGCTCGACCGACGGCACCCGTGAAAGACTGCAGGCCCTGCCGCCCATGGACGACGTCACCGTCGTGTTCCACGAAAAAAACTGCGGCAAGGGCGCGGCGATTCGCACCGCTCTAGCCCATGCCCGTGGCGAGTATGTGCTGATTCAGGATTCCGATTTGGAATATGATCCGCAGGATTATCCTGGCTTGCTGCGTCCGCTCGAACAAGGCAAAGCGAACGTTGTATACGGAGTTCGCCCCGATCGTCCGGAGCGCGGGCTGCGCTTTTTTCTTGGAGCCAAGCTGCTGACTCACCTGACCAATCTTCTTTACGGCGCTGGCATTCACGACGAAGCGACGTGCTATAAGGTCTTTCGCCGCTCGCTGTTGTCACAGATACAACTCGAATGTCATCGCTTCGAGTTTTGCCCGGAGGTCACTGCGAAGCTGTGCCGGATGGGCGAGAAGATCGAAGAAGTTCCCATCTCATACCAGCCGCGCTCGGCGGTGGAAGGAAAAAAAATTCGGCATGCGGATGGATGGATGGCGATCTGGACTCTGATCCGTTACCGTTTCGTGCCACGCGCCCTCTGGATGAACTCGAAGCCGAAGCTGGCCTCGGCCCCCGACCATTCCGATGCGCCGTTCGCGGTGAGTTTCCTGCGCCTGCCGCCGTCCTAACGAATTCCCTGCGCGTTATAATTGCCTCTACGCGGTCGCATCATTTTGGCGCAGGGGAGCAGGAATGGGTCAAAAATGCTTGGTTCACAAGCTGGAATACAATGTCACCCATCACTGCAACTTGAAATGCGATCACTGCGACCATCTTTCCCCATTTTTCGGTCCCAAGGACAATGATTTCAATAGTTCCATCTCGGTGGCTGCGTTTGAGAAGCAGATTGGCATCTTAAGCCAGCACCTGCACTCGGAAGAATTCCTGATCCTGGGAGGCGAGCCCCTCCTCCATAAGAACGTCCTCGACTTTCTAAGGCTGGTGAAAGCGAGCCAGATCTGCGAGAAGACCGTCCTGGTCACCAACGGTTTCCTGCTCGGCAGTCAGGACGACGAGCTGTTCCGGTTGGTGGACAAAATTACCATCAGCTTCTATCCTTCGCAGCCGCTGAAGAAGGAAGCCATCGAGAAGGCGCGGGAGCGGTGCCGGGAACACTCGGTCGAACTGCAAATCTTCGACCAGCCCAAGTTCAGCATGAGCATTGTGGGCATCAAGAACGAAGATGACCGCCTGGTCAAGGGCATTTTCAATACCTGTACTGTAGCCTGGACACAGCGGTGCTACGCGCTCCATGACGGCTACGTCTACCGCTGCTCACGAGCTCCCTTCATCGCGTACAAACTGCACAAGCTCAACCTGATTCCACAGGACTTCAGCAAGGAAGACGGTTTGAAGCTCGAAGACACCGACGATTTTGGGGCGCGGGCGCAGGAGTACTTCAACCGCACCACGCCCCTGAAATCCTGTTCCTACTGCCTGGGCAGTGTGGGCAAGAGAGTCCAGCACCGGCAACTCAGCAAGACTGAGATACAGGACGAAACCTGGGCCCGGCACAGCATCAGCGAGAGCATCGACCGCACCAAGGCCTTCCGGAGAATCGCCCTGTGGAACTGGTTCAAAGTCAGGTGATGACCAGCTCCTCGGTCGGGAGCAGGTTCGCTCTGTCCCCCGCAGTCCGCAAAACACTTCTGCGACTCATGGTGCTTTCGTTCGTCCTGCAGGTGGCGTCGATCGGAATTTTTCACCAGTACAAGACTCGCACAGAGGACGAGCATTTCGGTTTTGGCTGGGAGATGGGCCGGATCGCCCGCTCCATCGCGCAGGGACAGGGGTTCAGCAATCCCTACGGCGGCAACACCGGACCGACCGCATGGGAGCCGCCGCCGTATCCGTACCTGATGGGCGGCGTCTTTAAGATTTTTGGCATTTACACGATTGCGTCGGCCTGGGTGCTGCTCATCTTCAACAGCCTGTTGTCGGCGCTGACTTGCATTCCGGTGTACCTGATTGCCGAGCGAAGTTTCGGCGCTCGCGTTGCGCTGTGGTCGGCACGAGTCTGGGCGCTGCTGCCTTACGTCTGGTACTGGTCGATCCACTGGCCCTGGGATACGACCCTCTCTCCTCTGATCCTGAGCCTGATTTTTCTGGTTACTCTCGAAATGCAGCAGTGGCCGGGCCTGCGGGGCTGGCTGATTTTTGGGGGATTGTGGGGCATCGGCGCCCTGACCAACCCCTCGATGCTTTCGTTTCTTCCGTTTTGCGGCTTGTGGATCTGGTGGCGGAGGCATAAGGCGGGCTTGCCTTCGCTGGCTGGAGTCGCCCTGTCATCCGCGGTTTTCTTTGTCGTTCTTTCGCCGTGGGTGATCCGCAATTACGAAGTCTTCGGACGCTTCGTCCTGGTGCGGGACGATTTCGGACTTCAGTTGCGGTTGGGCAACTGGAAGGGCGCCGACGGCATTTATCTGTTCTACCTGGCGCCCAGCAAAAACCAACTGGAGTTTGACAAATTTCAGCGCATGGGCGAGTTCGCTTATGCCGAGGATTGCAAGCGGCTGGCTCTGGAGTGGATTCGCGAGGATCCCCGACGCTTCGCCATCGTCAGCCTGAAGCGCTTCGTCTATTTCTGGGACGGCGTTCCACGCGAGACCGACAGCCGGGCTCCCGTAGATTTTCGAAATTCTCTATTCCTCGCGACCTCTGTGCTCGGGATCTGGGGAGCGATACGCGCGCTTCGCCAGGAACGCCCTGGAGCCTGGCTTTTTGCTGGACTGCTTTTGACCTATCCCACGATCTACTACGTTGTATTTCCCTACGCGCGATACCGGCACGTGATCGAACCGGAATTGTTCATCCTGGGTGTTTTCGTGCTGTCGGAAGCCGTCCGCCGTGTGCAGCCACTCGCAGACAAGAGCTAACCGCTCTGCTCGCGCCTCCAGTAGAATATCCAGTCCGGTCGAAGACTCCAGGCAATCTGTGCGGGCGACGTTTTTCTATGTTCAAGAAGATTCTCATCGCGAACCGCGGCGAAATTGCGGTGCGCGTCATCCGCGCCTGTCACGAAATGGGAATTGCCGCGGTTGCCGTTTATTCTGACGTCGATCGCACCGCGTTGCACATCCGCAAGGCCGACGAGGCCTATCCCATTGGGCCGGCGGCGGCATCCGAGTCTTATCTCAATATCCAAAAGATTCTCGACGTCGCCGCGCGATCAGGGGCAGATGCCATCCATCCCGGCTACGGGTTTCTTTCCGAGAATGCGAAGTTTGCCAGAGCCTGCGCTGACGCGGGAATAAAGTTCATCGGCCCAACGGCTGCTGCCATGGACGCAATGGGATCGAAGACGCGGGCGCGACAGGCAGTGGAGCGAGCTGGCGTTCCGTTCGTGCCTGGTACCTCACGCGGCCTCGAATCGTTTGAACAGGCGGAGCAGGTGGCTGCACGGATCGGCTATCCCGTGATGCTGAAAGCGGCGGCTGGGGGCGGCGGCAAGGGAATGCGTCTGGTGCATGCGCCGGAGGAACTCAAGTCGTCGCTCGAAGCTGCGCGCAGCGAGGCCGAGCGGTCGTTCGGCGATAGCGAAGTCTATATCGAGAAAGCGATCCTCAATCCCCGCCACATCGAGATGCAGGTGCTGGCCGACGAGCACGGGAATATCGTGTACCTCGGTGAGCGCGAGTGCTCGCTGCAACGTCGACATCAGAAAGTTGTCGAGGAGGCGCCTTCTCCCATCGTGGATCCCGACATGCGGCGCAGGATGGGCGAGGTTGCGGTTCGCGTGGCGCAGGCTGCGGGATACACGAATGCCGGCACAGTTGAATTCCTGGTTGACCAACAGAAGAATTTCTATTTCCTCGAGATGAACACGCGGCTGCAGGTGGAGCATCCGGTGACAGAATTGATCACGGGGCTCGACTTGGTGCACCTGCAGATTCGCATTGCGGCGGGCGAGCGCTTGCCGTTCACGCAAGACGAAGTGACGATTCGCGGGCACGCCATCGAGTGCCGCATCTACGCCGAAGATCCCGACAACAATTATTTTCCCAGCCCGGGCAAGATCACGTTGCTGCTGCTGCCTTCGGGGCCGGGAATCCGCCACGACAGCGGCATGTACGAAGGCTGGACCGTGCCCATGGACTACGATCCGCTGCTGGCCAAGCTGATAGGCTACGGCACGGACCGCGATCAGGCCATCAGCCGCCTGACGCGCGCGCTGAACGAATATTTTGTGGGCGGCATCAAGACGAATATTTCCCTGTTCCGGAGAATCTTGAGCGATCCGGATTTTCGCGCCGCGAAGCTGGATACGGGTTTTCTGGACCGTCTCCTGAAGCAGAAGCAGGTTGAGGCTCCGGCGGATCCAAAGGCGATCGACGTTGCGGTGATCGCCGCCGGCATCTTTGCCGCCCTGGGCCCTGCCGGTGTTGGAGCGGGCGAGCAGCCGGCTGCCAACGGCTCCGTGAATAGAGGGCCGAATCCCCTGTCGAACTGGAAGATCGCTGCGCACAAAGAGGCGACGCGGTAAAGCTGAACCTATGGAAGCTCTGAGAGAGTATCGGAGAGAAAACACAAGGTCCCTCGACTGCGCAGAATTGCCGAAGGCAATTCTGCTCCGCTCGGGATGACAAAGTAGGAGCTTAATCAGGGATTCCCTAACCGGCAACTGGCAGCTGGCAACTGTTTCTGATGACGTACGACATCACCATCGACGGCAAGCAGTACCGGCTCGACCTCATTCGAGCAGAGGGCCGCTGGTCGTGCCGGCTGGATGGCCGGGAGGTCGAAGTCGACGCTGTGCTGGTGCGGCCTGATGTGCTTTCTCTCCGCATCGGCAACCGGGCGTACGAAGTGAAGTGCGAGCGCGTTGCGGGAGAAATGCATCTGTGGGTCGGCAGCGCGCGCTTTGCCGCGGAAGTTCGCGATCCGCGGTCGTTGCGCGGTCGCGTCCGCGCGGTCGATGATCATGGTCCCAGGAAACTCACGGCCCCCATGCCCGGCAAGATTGTGCGCGTGCTGGTGAGCCAGGGGGCTGAGGTCGAGGCCGGCACCGGTGTGCTCGTGGTCGAGGCGATGAAGATGCAGAACGAAATTAAATCGCCGAAGAAGGGTACGATTCAGAAGATTCTGGTCAGCGAAGGCGCGGCGGTGAATGCGGGAGACGTGCTGGCGATTGTCGAATAGTCAGGTTTCGATGAACTACTTCTCCATCCCGTTGCTGTCGAGCACTTTCTTCGCGTAGTAGTTCTCGACCTTGGCCGAGTCCCGCAGGACTTCGTAATACGCGGCTTTCAGCAACTGATCGCGGCGGTCGTGCAGCTGTGAACGGATGGCCTGCTGCACCCGCGGATCGGACAGTTCGCGCTGTCCCGCCGGTTCCTTCGAGACCAGCTTGACAATGCGAAACCCCACGGCCTGCCTGGTCGCGGGATTCACCACGCCGATGATGGGGCTGTACTGCCCCGGCTTGAGCTTCATCACAGCGTCGCGCGTTGCCGGATCGGTTCCCTTCAGGCCAGACTCGGGGACTGTGCCGAGATCCCCGCCGTTGCCGGAGGTTTCCGGGTCTTCGGAGTACTTCATGGCCAGGGTGGCAAAATCGTCGCCACTGTCCAGGCGATTGGCGATCATCTGGACCTTCTTTCGGGCATCGGCTTCGTTTTGCGCTTTCTCGTTCTGATTTTGAGCCTGGGGGTTCGGTTCCGGCGTCACCATGATCTGGGCCAGATGATATCGGGTCTCGATCAGGTTGAACTCGCCTTTGTGCGAGTTGTAGTAGTCGGTAATGTCCTGGTCGGTGATGTTGATCTTGGTCGAAACTTCCTTGTTCATCACCTTGTCGAGGGTAATCGAGCGCCGGATGTCGCGCTTGAAATCGGCCAGCGTGATCTTCTTATCCTTGAGTCGTTTGTCGAATTCTTCCTGCGAAAAAGGAGACTTGATGTCGTTGTACTTGCGGTCGACTTCTTCGTCGGTGGCGAGCAGGCCAAGTTTTTCGGCGCGGCGCATCAGGATTTCGTCTTCGATCATCTGTTGCAGGATGTTCAGGCGCAGCGCGGTGGCCTGCTCGCCGGTCGGGGCCTGCGGGGCTGCAGCTACGTTGTTGTCGTAAACCTTGTCGACGTCGGTTCGGAAAATTTTGCGGCCATCCACCGTAGCCATTACGTCGCCGCCAGCCTGCGAGTTGCAGGCGGCGAGGGCTGCCAGCAGCACGGCGGCGGAGAGTGCCGCGGCGCACTGGGCAAAGAAAGAGTTTCTTCTCAAGGGTTTCTCCGTTCCTGACTGCGAGCACAACCGAAAACCTGACCGAGAGGAGCGGTAGTGCTACGTTCCTTCACGACCAACTATTTGGATGCAGGCGCCAGGACTGATGGAACGTGCTGTGGCACGGATTCACCTGCGTCTCTCAGAGCGGCGTCCAGTGCGGCGCGAACCTCGGCGATAGGAACGGCCCCGTCAATCTTCTGCCCGTTGATGAAGAGAGCCGGCGTCCCGTTCACGCCAAGTCCCTCGGCTTCTTTCATGGACGCTCTTACGGCATCTTCATTCTGCGCCTTGACACAGGATTGCAGCTTCGCCGCGTCTAAGTTGTGTTTCTGGCCTTGCAGCATCGTGATCTTGTCAACCGCTGCGAAACGCGCCGCCGGAGTTTTCTCAGCGTCAACCTCGCGCTTATTGGCGTGGATGTAGTCCGCGAAATCCCAAAAGGCGTCGCCACTCTGCGCTGCCAGGCAATTCGCATCCACGGCGGCATGGACCGCCCAGGGATGAATTTCCGCCAGCGGGTCGTCTTTGTAGATGAAGGTGACCCGGTCGCCATACTCGCTGAAGATCTCGGGAAACAGCGTCTGGTGCATGCTGGAGCAATAGGGGCATTCGAAGTCGTCAAAATTGACTACCACTACCTTGGCAGACTTGGCCCCGCGTGTAGGCCGTCCGTTGACATCGATCTTGCTCATGAGCTCGACGAATGGATCTTTGGTTAAGTCAAACTTGGTGAGGCGCAGCAGTGTAGCGCGGTCCTTGGAAAGCAGGAACTTGTAGTCTTTCTGCTTGCTGTCGCCACCACCAATGGTCACCGATACCGCATCATACCCAGGTATTTCGGTACTGGGAGAGATGGCGCCGACGGTCACTTTCACCTCGACGGGGATGGTATAGAAAGAACGCACTTGGTGCTCGATTTTGCGAGCGACGTCGGGAGGCGCGGACTGGGCAACACAGCCCAGGCAAACCAGAAGCAGGAGTAGCAGCGAACGTCGAATTAGGATCACCAGAAACCGCCTCAGCGTCACTTTTATCTTCTCGATTATCTCACAGCGTATCTGAGCCAACCTCGTTCGGGACGGCGCACGGAAGCGTGGGCTTGCGACGCCTCTAGCCGGTGCGGCGCAGTTGCTCGGCGGGCAGCAAAGAATTCATCGATCCGGAGCGGAACCCTTCCAGGTCGAGAGTGACGAACTTGAATCCCAGTTCTTTGAAGATGGCAGTGAACTGGGCTGCCATCGCTGGATTCAGAGCGCGTTCCAGTTCCTCCCGGGCGATCTCAATGCGGACGATGTCGCCATGATGCCGCACCCGGAACTGCCGGAAGCCGAGGGCTCGAATCGCGTCCTCGCCCCGTTCGACCACGTCGAGAGCTTCGCGCGTGACCGGACGGCCGTACTCGATGCGCGAAGAGAGACAGGCGGATGCGGGCTTGTCCCAGATGCGCAGCCCAGCCTGGCGCGCCAGTTCGCGAATCTCCTGCTTGGTGAGCCCTGCCTTCAACAAGGGAGCGGCAACGTGGTGCTGCTGGGCGGCCAGCTGTCCCGGGCGGAAGTCGCCCTGATCGTCCAGGTTCACGCCGTAGGCAATCGCGTCGAACCCACGCGACGCGCGGAGTGTTTCCATCACCGCAAAGAGTTCGTCTTTGCACTGAAAGCAGCGCTGCCCATCGTTGCGCGCATATTCGGGACGGTCGAGCTCCGCGGTGGAGATGACTTCGACGGGAATCCCCTGCTCGTTGGCAAAGGCAATCGCGTCGGCGAGATGAGTGCGGGCCAGGCTGGGGGAATCGGCGATGACCGCCAGCATGTCAGCGCCTAGGGCGCGGTGAGCGGCCCATGCGAGATAGGCGGAATCAACGCCGCCCGAATAGGCCACGAGTACACGCCCCAGTTGGCGCAGGTTAGCCTGCAGTGGAGCATCCTTCGCGTCGGTGGCAGTTTCGGGAGGCTGCATCGCTTCTATGGTATCAGCCCGGCGACCGGCTGCAGGCGAGGATTTTGGGTGGCGCGGCGCATGGCTAATACAGCCGTTCCTGACGCCGCAGATTGCCGAACGAACCGATGTTCGCCAGGCTGAAGGTGAAGCGAAATAGATTTTCATTGCGCACGTTGGCGATGGCGTAGCGGCGGTATTCGACCGTCACACCGCAACAGTCCCAGTTGTAGGTAGTCTGCCCGGTGGCGAACTGCAGTTGGTGAGCTACCGAATCGAAGCCAAGGCTGCCGGCGGCGCTGAATCCGCGGTGGGTAAGTCCCCCGTAGCCCAGCGCCACGCGGAATTGCTGATACTTGACCGGGATTGTGTTGGGCTGCGGAATCTGCAGAAAGGCATCCCCGCCGCCGACGGTGAAAGACCCCAGATTGTAATTCAGCAGGAGCGTGCTCTCATTGACGCGGCCTTGCTGGAAGTCGTAATCGAAGTCCCACTCGGTGTCGGTGTGGCTGCTGGTCGCGGCCCGCAAGCGCGATACGATGGGAGAAAGATGCCGCGGTTCGGTGGCGAACGCGATACCGGTCAGGGCTTCCGTGGTGGTAAAGACGTTGCGTTGCCCCGCGACCAGGGCTCCGCCAAAGTTCGGGTCGAGAAAATATTTCTGGGCAACCTCCCAGGTGACCACTTCCCTCACCTCAGGACCGGTGGTGCAGGGTTGCCCGTCCAGATTGCTGACGCGCTGCCACGGAACGATCTGCTCTGGCGCCGCGGCACCCACCGCAATGCCTGTCATCGGCGTCTCGCACTCCTCTGCTTGGGCCGCCGACTTTTTCGCGTAGAGGCGGGTCACAAAGCCATACTCAACCTCGTGCGTATCGCTGAGAATGTCGCGCTCGTCGAAATGCAGCACATTCGCGAAATCATTGACCCCCGTCACAAAACGGTAGACGGCCCTTGGTTCAATGACGTGCTTCCACTTCTTCCCCAGAAATTTCTTGTCGAATATTTTCTCCAGCACCGGCGGACGGAGTTCCACCGACGCTTCCAGAGCCTGCCGGTTGGTAGGATCGGCGACCGACAGTCCCCCGACGAACCGTTCGCTGTAGTACGTCTCATGCAGAGTGAGCCCCGGGCGCAGGGACCAGCCGTGAAACTGCAGGGGCATGGAAATCTCAGGACTGAAGTCGAATCGCCCCAGCAGTTGTGACGTATGAAAGCCGGGCTCGCTGCGTGAAAGGCCAGCCATTGACACGTCGAACGACCAGAAGAACGGCGAATGGCCAAGTGCCCGGTCTGCGCTGGATGCGTCCACGCTCGGAGCGTGCAGGATCCGGATCGAATCAAACGTTGGCGGATTGGAGAGCGTGCCTTGGGCGTTCAAGGTCTGAAAGAAGTTCTGATAGCGCTCCACCATTCCGCCGAAGGAGACGCCTTTGACGGTCTTCGACAGAAAAACCTGCGACTTTACTTCCGAGTTTACCGCCTGGGTGAACACTTCGTTGAACGCGAGCCGGAACAGAAACGAACTCAGATAGTCGATATTGGAGACGCCGCGGAAGCCGTAGAAGTTGTCCTCCGCCGTCAGGCGAACCTCCTGGCCGCCTTCTTTCAGCGGGGGCTGGGGGACGCAGACCGGGGGCGTTCCGGTGCACACTGCCGGCTCGCCGATGCCGCGGTCGATCACGCCAAAGTAATTCAGATCGAGGTAGGAGCTGTCGCTGGGGCGCATGCGAAATTCTCCTCTTTGGGACCATCCCCGCTTGGAGAGGTATTCTGCGCCCACGATGCCGTCCATGCTGCGGTTGATCGCCCAGTAGAAAGAGTCGCCGACCTCATTGCCGTTGGTGGACGAATGACCGACGGTAGGCACTAGAAATCCGCTCTCCCTGGCCAAACGGTCCACCGGATGAGTCGCGTAAGGAAAGTAGAAAACCGGAAGCCCATGCAGCCAGAACGTACTGTGATAGATCTGGGCATTCCCGCCCACATCCACCATCACGGTGCGGGCGCGGAACTTCCAGTTGGGATTCGGAAGTTCGCAGGTCGTAATGGTGCCGTCATAGACCATGTAGTGGTCGGGACTGGTTTTCTCAACGATTTTGCCGGTGAAGGCAAACGGAGCGGTCGAGGTCAACACTACCCGGCTGCCTTGAAAGCGGAGCCCGGTGGTTGCGATGACGTCGTAGAATCGTCCGGTTTCGGCCGTCAGATTGTAGGTTCCGTGGCTGGCTTTGATGTGGTCGTCGTTGGGGCCACCGTCGAGGGTGAAATGTCCGGAGGCCGTGGCCTCGCCGCTGTCGGAGTCGTAGGTGACTTCATCGGCCCGCAGGATGTAGGCGCGATAGTGAATTTCGGCGTTGCCGTGCAATTTGTAAACCTCGCCGACTTTTTCCTGCTGCAAGGCGCAGATGGTAGCCGAATCGGAGTCCTGGCCTGCGGCCTGCCGGGCGCACGGAGTGGTGGCAGCGGGTGCTGGAGTCTCCGCTTTCTGTGGAGCCGCCGGTGTGGAAGAACCCTCTGCCTGGCCGGAACTTCCGGAAAGCAACTGGCTGGTTACTAGCGCCGTGGCGGGAAGCTGATGACAAAGAAACAGCGCCGTGATAAGGAATCTAGTGCGAAGAGTCATCGGAAGAAAATCAACGGAAGAAGATCCATTGCGGGCATGCCTGCCCCTTTTCCGCTATTTGCCGCGGCATCGTGAACTTAGCACGGCGCTGGCCGTGCGGCAAAGTGGCGAAAAAGGCTAGGATTCCCGTTGCATTACTTGCGGTTGTACGCGGAGCGCGAACTCATACGATTTCGGAAGACTGGCATTCATGAATTGTCCGCTGTGTGGAGAAGTTTGCCGTTGCCCATTGGAGCCCCTTCCCGCTGCCTCGTCGCAGTGGAGCCCCGACCACGAATCGGGGCCGGGTTCGTCGTCCGTTGCCGCTCTGGAATCGAAGCCGGACGTCGCGGAGGCGGTTGCTGGCGCAGGTTCGGATCTGCATTCGGATGGGGAGTCCGCCACCTCCCACGCGCGGGCCGAGGTCGAGCCTGAGGGAGGAGATGCCTGGCGTGGAGAACTCTCCGCCCGGTTGAACCGATATCGCGCGCGCCGCAAGGTGCGTCCGCCGCGCTACCCGTCTCTCAGCCTGCGCTTTGAGGCCCCTGAGGTGCCTGCGAGTACAAACGCTCAGAACGCATTTTTGCCGCCGGAGTTCGAGCCGGTCTCCGACCATGCGCTCGCACTCGATGGCATGAGGCGCGGGCCCTCTGGCGAGAACGACGGGCAATTCCAGCAGACGCCAGCTGCGGAGACCGCGCCGCAGCCCGTACACCATGCCTCGGGACATGCCTCGGGACATGCCACGGTACATGCCGCGGGACATTCCACCGCGAAGATTATCGAGTTTCCGAGGTTTGCCTGGGGACCGCCTCCGCCCCCATCGGATCAACTTGCCGAACCGGTCAGCGAGCGGCCGCGAATCCTCGAAGTCCCCGAGGTTGCGCCGCGGCTTCCCGCCCTCGGCGGAATTAGCATGGGAGCAGTTGAGCGACCGGCAGCCGAAAAGCGGCTCGGCATTGACATTCCACTGCAGAGTGCGCCGCTTGGCCGGCGCTTCCTGGCGACGTTGGTCGATGGAATGATCGTGGCGGCGGCGTCGGCCCTGTTCGGGTTCATATTCTGGAAGGTGGCTGCGATCCGGCCGCCCCTGATTCAGATTCTGGGGCTCGGGGCAGCAATCCCCTGCCTATTCTGGTGGGCGTATCAGTATCTGCTGATCGTCTACGCCGGCAGCACTCCGGGATTGCGCGTCGCTGGCCTCGAGTTGGTCCGCTTCGACGGCACTTCGACCACCCGTTCCCTGCGTCGCTGGCGCGTGCTGGCAGCTTGCCTGTCCGGCCTGTCGCTAGGCATGGGATACGCTTGGGTCTTTCTCGACGAAGATGCGTTGTGCTGGCACGACCGGATCACCCACACCTACCTTGCGCCCGGGAGGCACGAGTCCAAAACTGAAGGGTGCTGATCCTCAAGAGTCGAGGCTTCCGCCAGGAGGCAGTCCGGCGAGCGCAGGCGCCAGCCTTGTAGTTCGTGTTAGTATTCGCCAACAAGGCACGCGTTTATGCCACGTTTTGTCACTCTCGTCGTCTTACTCCTGGCCTGCGCCAGACTAAGTGGACAGAACGGATCGCCACACGCTCAGAGTGCGGTCGAGACAATTAGGCAGCTCAGAGCCATCGGGCTCCCGGATCTTGAAGGTGGTCAGACTGTCCCGCCAGCGCGGGTTCCAGGCTTGCTGAGACAACTGAATCAGGAGTTGAGAGCACTCATCACTGACACCTTGAATGATCGGAGCCGGCTCTCTGTCCCAGGTCAAACAGAGATCATCGAGCAACTAAAGGCGGCGGGCTGGGACGAGATCCCCAGTCATAAATGGAATGCCTACGGGGAAGTCCGCCAAATCGGTTTTGACTGGAAAGAGGGGTATGATCCGGGAATCTTAGTCGTCTCCACACAGCTCTGGATTCCTTGCGGCAGCTCTGATCCCGACTCAGCGATCTATGTTTTCCGTGGAAGGGCAAGAGAGTGGAAGCTGGTGTTGGCCACTGATGCTGATTTCGACACGACCGGCGACCTTCAAGAAAGCGGCATGCAGTACCAACTGTCTCCGCCGGATGCTCATGGCGAATGGTTTCTGGCGATTGCCCATTCGCCGCCTGCCTGCGGACCGACTGCAGCCGGCTTGCGATACACGATCTTGCGGCCGGGTCGATCAGCCGACGAGCCCCTGATTCTCTTCGATCACCGTGAGCCCCTCGACGATAAGTTCGAGCCTGCATTTCGCCTTCACGTAGAAGACGACTGGTTTGCCCTGACTCGGGGAAAAGAGCGAAAACTCGACGGGGATCCCGGTGTGTCCATCGAGCGGTATGAGATCTCGGGAGACCGGATTGCGCGCCTCCAGCCCCTGGCTCTGACGCCCGAAGATTTCTTGGACGAGTGGGTCCGCATAAGCTGGGACGAAGCGGCTCGTTGGAGCAGCCAATCCGGCGATGCACACCTTTCAAAGTGGCATTCAAGACTGAATGCGCTCGCATACGATTCAACAGAGATCAAGTTTGTTCAGCCCTGCCCGCAACAACCGAGTGCCGACAAGGTATGGCTTACTGGCCTGTGGATCGATCAAAAACTAAACCCAGCCAGTGAAGACGAAAGACTCTACATTGTTGTGAGCGAAAGAAAGCACGCCTTCTTCGTCGATTCAGTTCAAACCAGGCGTCCACCGGGATGTCCCGGGAAAGCGCGCCAATTCGTAATGAACCGGATCCTGCCTGAGTGGTGACAAAGACCGCTTTGGGTTACTGCTGAGGCCTGCTGTAGGGATTCACGGCAATGCGCGCTACCCCAAGTATTCCCCAAGTTCTTTACGCTTTGATCGCTCTGGTTTAGGCTAATCATCCTATGCGCGCAACCATTAGTCTTACGCTGCTGGTTCTGATCGTCGTGGCCGCATTGACTTTTGCTCAAGTCCCCAAACCGCTGGCTGAACGCCTGGCCGCGCAGAACGCTCTTTTCGACGAGCAGTATGAAACCGATCTGCGTAACTTCCCGGAGCGCGCTACTGCGTTCGGCGACTACCGCTACAACGACCGGCTTGCCGACTACTCTCTCGATGCCATCCAGCGCCGGCATGAGACCGACGAAGGCTTCCTGCAGCGCCTGAAGGCGATGGATACCGCGGATTTCTCCGACCAAGATCAACTCTCCCACGATTTGTTGATTCGCGTCCTGCAGCAGCGCATCGCCGACTTTGGCCTGAAGGAATATGAGATGCCGATCAACCAGCAGGGCGGCATCCACACCAATCTCGCGGACCTGCCGCTCGCGGTGCCTTTCGATTCCGTCAAACGCTACGAAGACTACATCGCGCGCCTGCACCAGATTCCGCGAGCGCTCAGCCAGGTCACCGAAGTTCTTAGTGCTGGCATGAAGGACAAGCTCATGCCCGTGCGCTTCCTGGCGGAGAAAATTCCGGCACAGTGTCAGGGCATCATCGATGCCGATCCATTCCTGCTGCCGACAAAGAAATATCCACCCAGCATTTCGCCGGAGGATCAGAAGCGTCTGACGCAGCAGATTACCGACGCCATCAACACCGACGTCCTCCCCGCTTACAAGACCTTCGCCGCCTTCATTCAGACGGACTATGCCCCACTGGGCCGTACGAGCATTTCCGTGACTTCGCTTCCAGATGGCCAGAAGCGCTACGAAAACGACATCTACGCGCGCACCACGACTCGTATGACGGCGGACGAGATACACCAGCTCGGTCTGCGCGAAATCGATCGCATCGAAGCCGAGATGACGGCGATTGCCAAGAAGGAGGGCTTTGCCGACCTGGCATCGTTCCGAGCCTCGCTGAAGACGAATCCCAAATACATTCCCACGTCCGCCGAGCAGATCCTCGACGATTTTCGCCATTACATCGCGCAGATGCAGCCGAAGCTCCCGGAACTCTTCACTTTGCTTCCCAAATCGCCGGTGACCGTGGAAGCGATTCCGGAATTCCAGGCGGCCGCTGCGACCCATTACATGACGGGAACGCCAGATGGCAAGCGGCCGGGCCGGGTGGTCGTGGCTACATCCAAGTTCGCCGACCGCTCGCTAATCGATGACGAGGCGGTCGCCTACCACGAAGGTGTCCCCGGACATCACATGCAGCTTTCCGTGCAGCAGCAGCTCGAGGGCCTGCCGAAATTCCGCCTGCACGGGCTGGGCTTTAACGCGTATATCGAAGGCTGGGCGCTCTACGCAGAGCAACTGGGCAAGGAGGTTGGTTTCTATCAGGATCCGGTCTCGGATTACGGGCGGCTTTCCTCCGAACTTTTCCGGGCCGTGCGTTTGGTCGTCGATACCGGCATCCACGCCAAGGGATGGAGCCGCGATCAGGTGGTGGAGTTCATGCGCAAATCCGGCGCGGTCGATGAGCCGACGATTCAGTCCGAGACCGACCGCTACATCTCGTGGCCGGCGCAGGCGCTCAGTTACAAGCTGGGCCAACTCAAGTTCCGCGAGCTCCGCGAGCGCGCCCAGAAAGAGCTGGGGCCGAAGTTCGATCTCCGCAAGTTCCACGACGAAATGCTCGACGGCGGCACGCTGCCCCTCGATCTGCTCGAAGCCCGCACCGACAAGTGGATCGCGCAACAGAAGGCGAAGTGATGGATTCGTATCAGGGCACCGCTTCAGCGGTGCCGTAAAACGGTTTCGGACAATCGCCTTCGGCAGCGCCTGAAGGCGCGCCCTGATACGAACCGTTCCAAACTGCCAGCCCCTCCCTGTGCTATCTTCAATGGTTTAGCCTTTACGGAAGTTCCCGCTGAAGCATGGCTACCGCCCCTGAGGGTACAAAACCGGCAGTAAAGGTCTTCGTCGCCACCACGGTGATGCTGACCTTCATCTCGTTCTGGCGCGCCTCTGCGATCGTTCTCTCCGACCTGGCATCGTCCGCCTATTACGCGGGGGGTGACGCCGAAAAGGTCATTGGCAAGAGCGCACCCTGGTTCATTCTCGCGGTCATGCTGTTCAGCTACTGCGTCCGCGCACTGTACATCGAGTCCAGCAGCATGTTCGTACGTGGCGGCGTCTATCGCGTCGTAAAAGAAGCGATGGGCGGAACTCTGGCCAAGTTCTCTGTCTCTGCATTGCTGTTCGATTACGTGCTTACCGGCCCCATCAGCGCTGTCTCTGCCGGGCAATATCTGGCGGGCTTCATCAAGGACATTGGGGCGTACTTCTTCCACCGTACGCTGAGTTTTTCCGACGACCATTTCGCCGCCGGATTGGCCGTCATCATCGTGGTCTACTTCTGGTGGAAGAACACGCAGGGCATCCACGAATCCAGCCAGAAGGCGCTGCAGATCATGGCCATCACCACGGTCATGGTTGTGATTCTGATCGTCTGGTGCACGATTACAGTTTTGCGGGCGCCGGTGCAGTTGCCGCCTAACCCGCTGCACGCGGGTGTGATTCCGCTAAATAAAGAATCGCTGGGCTGGCTCAACGGAACCTGGTTCAGCCACTGGATCTGGATCATTGCATTTGTTGGCTTCGGGCACTCCGTGCTGGCCATGAGCGGCGAAGAAACGCTGGCTCAGGTGAACCGCGAAATCGAGCACCCCAAGCTGAAGAACCTGGAGAAGACCGGGCTGGTGATTTTCATCTACAGCCTCCTGTTCACCTCGCTGGTTTCGTTCTTCGCGGTGATGATTATCCCGGACAAGGTGCGTCCCGATTTCTTCGCTAACCTGATCGGCGGCATCGCTATGTATCTGGTGGGGCCGACCAGCCTGAAGATCCTGTTCCATGGCTTCGTCGTGCTGGTGGGCGTACTGATTCTGGCGGGTGCTCAGAACACATCCATCGTGGGTGCGAATGGCGTCCTGAATCGTGTGGCGGAAGATGGAGTTCTCACCAGCTGGTTTCAAAAGCCGCACCACCGCTACGGCACCAGTTATCGCGTCATCAACCTGATCGTCTGCCTGCAGTTGCTGACCATCGTGCTGAGCCGGGGCGACGTCTATCAGTTGGCCGCGCTTTACGCCTTTGGGGTGATCTGGAGTTTCACCATGAAGTCGCTGGCGGTGCTGGTGTTGCGCTTCACCGAGCCGGGCAACCGCGAGTGGAAAGTTCCGGGGAATTTGCACATCGGGAAGACGGAAGTTCCCCTTGGCCTGATTGTCATCTCCGCGGTGCTCTTCATGACCGCAATTGTGAATCTGTTCACCAAGTATGAGGCGACAATCGCCGGCATTGTTTTCAGCGTGGTCTTTTTCACCATCTTCACCATCTCCGAGCATCATGTCGCCAAAGAGCGCCACGGCAAGCCCGAGCAACTTGACCAGTTCAGGGTCTATGGCAATCAGGAACTGGGCAGCGGCGCGATGGGCGTGCGTCCGGGCAACGTCCTGGTGGCAGTGCGCGACCCGCGCAATCTCTACTACCTGCGGCACGTGCTCGGCCACACCCATACCGGCAAGCAGGATGTGGTGGTCATGAGCGCCCGTCTGTACCATCGCGAGCACAGTTTCAGCGGCAGTGCGGTCCTTGAAGCGAGCCAGGTTTTTGACCACTACGAACAGGAGCTTTTCACTGCTGCCGTCGCCGTGGCCGAAAAAGAAGGGAAGCCCATCTCGCTGCTGGTCGTGCCCGCGACTGATGTGTTCGAAGCCATCATGGTGACCGCGCAGCGGCTCGATTCCAGCCGCGTCGTCTGCGGGCTTTCCAATAAACTCACCGCCGACGAGCAGGCCAAGCTCACGGGCGACGCGTGGGAGCGCCTGCCGGAGCCGCGCCCGCGGATGACACTCGAAGTCTGCGCACCCGACGGAACGATTCGCGAGTTTGCCCTCGGGCCGCATACGCCCCGCATGCGTCCGCAGGACGTCGAACTCATGCACCAGCTGTGGCTCAACATCACCGCCGATCCCAAGTTCGCCGGCGCCCACCACTACCACATCGTGGCCCTCGCGCTGGAAGAATTGAAGCGTGAGTTGAGTACGGAGCAACGCGCACAGCTCCTGAAAAAGCTTCAGGACGAAATGAACCCCTCAACCTGCAGTGAAAACAAACCAGATTCGTAAGGAGGTTCCTATGGCGCGCATTCCCGGCGCTCCCCGCAATCAGGGCGGCCTGATCCGCCGGCTCTTCGTGGGCATTGTCTATTCCCTGACCCACCGCAGGCTCGGCCACGTCATCATGCCGATCCAGGTGACCGCGCATCATCCCAAAATTCTCTGGGGATACGGCCAGATGGAGCAATCCCAGGCCAGCAGCAAGCTCGTCGATCACAAACTTAAGGGACTCGCTGAACTCCGCGTCGCAACTCTTATCGGATGCCCTTTTTGAATTGACATCGGCTCTGCCGTGGGCAGGGCGAGTGGGATCACGACAGCGCAACTTGCCAATCTCAATAGCTACCGCACTGATTTCAACTTTTCCGAACTGGAGAGGCTCGTCCTCGAGTACGCCGACGGCATGACGCGGACGCCGGTGGAAGTTTCCGACGCGCTGTTTGCCCGCCTGCGGGAGAACTTCACTGGGGCCGAACTCGTGGAGCTCACGTCCGGGATTGCCTGGGAGAACTACCGTGCCCGATTCGATCATGCCTTCGGAATCGAGGCCGAGAATTTTGCCGAGGGCGCAGTCTGCGCCTTGCCGGTTCGGTAGGTGTGGTAGCGCCGGCGTCCTGGGACGGCGGCGCTACTTGATCTTTAGGATGTTCTCCAGCGACGTCCGCAGGCTGCTGAAGCGGAACGGATAGCCACTCGTCACCAGTTGCGCCGGTTCGACGCGCTGGCTGCCCAACAGAACCGTCTCTCCCATTTCGCCAAAGGCCAGCTTCACCACGAACGCCGGCATGGGAAGAATCGCGGGACGCGACAGCACGCTGGCCAGCGTCTGGGTGAATTCTGTGTTCGTCACCGGCTTGGGCGCGACCATGTTCACCGGCCCCTGCAGCAGATCGCTCTTCAGGATGTGATGAATCGCGCCCACCATGTCCTGGACGTCAATCCAACTCATCCACTGCTGCCCGTCGCCGATCTTCCCGCCCATGCCCATCTTGAACGGCGTGAGCATCTTTCCCAGCGCGCCGCCCGCCGCAGTAAGTACAATGCCGGTTCGCATCTGGACCGTCCGAATGCCCGCGTCAACTGCAGCCTGGGTCGCCGCTTCCCACTCGGCGCAGACCTCAGGAAGGAACCCAGTGCCGGGCGCGCTCTCCTCGTTCAACACCTCGTTGCCCCGGTCGCCGTAATACCCAATCGCCGAACTGCAGGCGAATACCTGTGGCTTGTCTTTGGCCTGTGCCAGCGCTTCGGCGAGAGCGGTCGTGCCCGCGACGCGGCTGTCGCGGATCTTCAGTTTCTTTTCGTTCGTCCAGCGTCCGACAATGCTCTCACCCGCCAGATGGACGACCGCGTCGAAACCGGAAACGGCGTCGGGTGCAAGCGGCTTTCCGGGATCCCACGAAATCTGATCCCCGCCGCCGGCTGCGCCCCGCACCAGGCGTGTGATTTGATACCCGCGGGTTTTAAGGGTAGGAAGAAGCGCACCGCCGATGAGCCCGGAAACGCCACTGACAAGAATTCGAGAAATCATGGCTGACCGATTGCCACTCTATCAGCATGCGACCCCACCAACCAAACCGGCGGCGGATTCGAAGGGTTCAAATGTTCTGAAAAAGCTCTTGTCATTCCGCCCATAGGGAGGAAGTAGGGAGGAATCCGCTTCGCTCCTGTCCCCTTGCGCGCATACGCGACCGCGTTGACTGCGCCGCACGCGAACTGTACAGTTAGAGAAGTTGAAATGGAGAGTTAGTGGCAACCTCAACCTTCGGCAAGAACAGCGCGATTGTGGTTTCCGCCCTGCGAGCCCGCGCCAATTTCGGGAAGCTTTTGCGCCGGGTGGATGACGAGCGTCGGTCTCTTATCATCGAGAAGCGCGGCACCCCGAAGGCGGTGTTGCTTAGCATCCGTGATTACGTTAGGCTGGCGGCCCCCGAGCCCGAAGTCCTGAAGCTCATCGGCGAGGAGGCTGAGAGGAACGGGACAAGTGCCCTGACCTCGCGCGAGATAGACCGCATCATCAAGGCTTCGCGGTCCCAAAAACGTAAGCGGTAATGTTCCCCCTCCGCCTTGTCATCGACACAAACGTGCTGGTTTCCGCTGCCCTGAAGCCAACCGGATTGCAGCGCACCGTGCTGCTGCTTGCCCTCACGAAACCGGCCCGGTTGTATGTCTCACCACCTATCCAGGAGGAATACAGCGAGGTGCTTGCACGCCCGGATCTTAAAATCGCCAAAGGCCTTCGGCAACAATTGCTTCAGCTTATCAAGAACCATAGTCATATCGTCGTTCGAACGCAGCGCCTTCACGTCACATCCGACCCCGATGACAACATATTTTTGGAATGTGCCGATGCCGCCCGCGCGGATTATCTGGTCACGGGGAATCAAAAGCACTTCCCGAAATTTTGGAAGAAGACCAAGGTGATAACGCCGAGAGAGTTCATTTCTGTTGTCTCGCCGCATCTTTAAATAAGCGGTTGTCGCACGGCCTCCGCATCGAAAGTCTGGAAGTCGGGGCGAGGCTTAGCAACGCAAGGTATAATTAATTCAGCGTCCCGTTGTGCCCTCTGCCCGGAGCCCCCTTTCCTCGCGGGTATAATCCATCATGGCGAGCTTGCGCCAACAGATCGCTACCACTGCCCTTACGCTCACCAAGTTCCGCGACTTGATGAAGCGGATGCAGGAGAACCGTCCGCAGGACGATCTCACCATCGTCAAGAAGGCCTACGACTACTCCCTGAAACACCACGAAGGTCAGACTCGCGCCTCCGGCGAACCTTACCTGGTTCATCCCCTCGAAGTGGCGCTGGTTCTCGCCGAGATGAAAATGGACCCGGTCGCCATTGCCGCCGGGCTGCTGCACGATTCCGTCGAAGACACATCCGTCACGATCGTCGACATTCGCAAGGAGTTCGGCGAGCAAGTGGCGCACATCGTCGAGGGCGTCACCAAGATCAGCAAGATTGATTTCGCCACCCGCGAGGAACAGCAAGCCGAAAACCTGCGCAAGATGATGCTGGCCATGGTCGACGACATTCGCGTGGTGCTGATTAAATTGGCCGACCGCCTGCACAATATGCGCACCTTGGAGCACCTGCAGCCTGATCGGCAGCACAAAATCGCCGAAGAAACGCTGGAGATCTATGCGCCCATCGCCCACCGCCTCGGCATGGGCAAAATTCGCGGCGAACTCGAAGACCTGGGCTTCCGCTTTCTCGATCCCCTCGGTTACGAGCAGGTGGAGAAATCCGTCAATGCCCGTCGCAAGCAGGGCGAAGTCTTCCTCGCCAAAATGCAGCAGACCATAACCGACAAGCTGAAGGAGGCTGGCATTCAGGCGCGGGTCGAAAGCCGCATCAAGCGCCTGTATAGCATCCACAAAAAACTGCAGCGCCAGCGCATCTCGGTGGATCAGGTCTACGACCTTTGCGCCATGCGCGTGATCACGCGTTCGTTGCAGGATTGTTATGCCGTTCTAGGGATCATTCACAACCTGTGGCGGCCGGTTCCGGGGCGCATCAAGGATTTCATCGCCATGCCGCGGCCGAATTTTTACCAGTCGCTGCATACTTCGGTGATCACAGAAGACGGTACGCCATTTGAAATCCAGATCCGCACCGAGGAAATGCACAAGATGGCGGAAGAAGGCATCGCCGCCCACTGGAAATACAAGGACGGCCCGGTTTCAGCACAGGACGAACAGCGTCTCGCTTGGCTGCGCCAGGTGGTCGAGTGGCAGCGCGACGTCAGCGATCCCAACGAATTTCTTTCCACGCTGAAGGTCGATCTTTATCCCGAAGAGGTTTACACCTTCACGCCCAAAGGAAAAGTCGTAGTCCTGCCCCGCGATGCCACGCCGGTCGACTTTGCTTACAGCGTTCACACCGAGGTTGGCCACACCTGCATCGGCGCCAAAGTGAACGGACGGATGGTGCCGCTGCGCCACAAACTACATTCCGGCGACATCGTCGAGATCCTGACGCAGGCCGGCCACAAACCCAGCCGCGACTGGCTGGGGCTGGTCAAGTCGTCACGCTCCCGCAACAAGATCAAGCACTGGCTCAACGTTCACCAGCGCGAGCGTGCCATTGAAATCGGGCGCAAGCTGATCGAAAAAGAAGCGCGCAAGTACCGCATCGCGCTCAAGGAAATTAAAGATGAAGAACTGCAGAAGGTCGCCTCCGGCTACGGCCTGGGCAAGGCCGACGACCTCATGTCCGGCATCGGCTACGGGAAATATTCCGCGCGCCAGGTCCTGGCGCGCCTGTTGCCCGCCGGTGCGACGCATTCCATTTCCGGGGACATCGAATCCGAGGGCCTGACCTCGCAGCCCGGCGGCATTGCCAGCGTGGTGCGCCGCGTCTTCGGCGACCACAACGCCATCACCGTCCGCGGCCAGGGCGACATGCTCGTCTACCGCGCCCAATGTTGCAATCCCATCCGCGGTGAGAGCATCGTCGGCTACATCACGCGCGGCAAAGGCGTGGCCGTGCACTCCATCCACTGTCCCAACGTCACCAACCTGATGTATGAGCCCGAACGCAAAATCGATGTCGAGTGGGCCCGCGACGAGACCGCCCCGACCGCCTATCCCGTGAAGCTTACGGTTTTCTGCGACGACCGCTTCGGCATGCTGAAGAGCATCACCGGCGTAATCGGCGACGCCAAGAGCAACATCCGAAACATTACGGCACATACCTCGAACAGCCAGGCCAGCGTCGAGGTTGTCCTCGACATCGCCGACCTCAAGCACCTTGAGCAGATCATCGCCGGCCTGCGCAAAATTCCTGGCGTGCATGAAGTGCAGAGACTGCAGAAAATCTAGAAGCGGTTCTCAGTCGCCAGTTCTCAGTTCTCAGTGAAAACCTTAAGATTGCCGTGATAGATTGAATCGGAGTTGTGAGTTTCGTTGTTTTAGAAGCCCTTAACTGGGAACTGACAACTGGGAACTGACAACTGAGAACTGAGAACTGCTTTTATGCGCGAAATCATCTCCACCAAAGACGCCCCGCAAGCCATCGGACCCTACTCGCAGGCCATTAAAGCCAATGGACTCATCTTTACTTCGGGACAAATCGCCATCGACCCCGCGACCCAGCAAGTCATCGCGGGAGACGTAGCGGCCCAGACGGACCGCGTCCTGCGCAATTTGTCGGAGATATTGGAAGCGGCTGGCAGCGGCCTGGGGAAGGTGGTTCGCTCGACGGTATTCCTGAAGAACATGAGCGACTTCGCCGCCATGAACGCCGTTTACGGTAAGTACTTCAGCACGGCGCCACCCGCACGCTCCACCGTCGAGGTCGCCCGACTGCCCAAGGATGTGCTGGTCGAAATCGACGTGATCGCCCTGGGATGAAAGAAAACTCTTAACCACAGGGGACACAGAGAAACACAGAGGAAACGCGAAGACCCCTGTGTTCCTCTGTGCCCTCGGTGGTTAGAATTGGTTCGGAGAAGCAACCATGACGAAGAGTCTAATCGCCGGAGCAATCATGGGTTTTGTTCTTGGCACCGCTGCACTTGCCCAAACGCCCGCCCACAAGCCCATTCAGGTGGTTCGCCCCAATACCAACGCTCCCACCAAGGTCACTGGCGACGGCGTGAAGACTGACTCCGGGCTGCAGTACTGGGACATCAAAGTCGGCCTCGGCCCGCTCGCCAAAGCGGGCGACCAGGTAAAGGTCCATTACACCGGATGGCTCACCACCGGCAAGAAGTTCGACAGCTCCGTCGGCACGAGTGGGCCCTATGAATTTACGCTGGGGCAAGGCGAAGTCATCAAAGGATGGGACGAAGGTGTCGCTGGCATGAAGGTAGGCGGCAAGCGCCAGCTGCGCATCCCGCCGGAGTTAGCTTACGGCGAGGCGGGCTTCAAGACCATCGTCCCGCCGAACGCCACGCTGATCTTCGACGTGCAGCTGGTCGCGATCAAGTAAGCCAACATCCGAACGTACACAAGAAAGCACACAGTCGAGCGCCGAGGGATGAAATCCTCGGTGAACACCGCGTCCTTCGTGGTGAAGTGGTTTACGCCTTAACGACTTTGCCGCTGCGCAGGCAGGAAGTGCAGACGCGCATGCGCTTGCCTTGCCCCGCGACCTTGGCGTGCACCGGACGCAGGTTGACGTTCCAGCGCCGCTTGGTGACGTTGTGCGCGTGGCTGATGCGGTTTCCCGCTTGCGGCTTCTTGCCGCAGATATCGCATTGTTGTGCCATGACGACTCCCAGAAAATTCAATACTTGTAGGGCAAACCTTGATTTTACAGGAACTTGGCCAGATTCGGCAAACCGAGGTCGAGTCGGTCGTTGCTGTGGATTTCTGGTTCAGACTGCGGCACCATTTTTTCGGGAAACTGAAAAGGACGCTCCCCGCCGTCCCTGACGGGACTCGGTTCCATGCCGCCGCTAACGCGGCTTGGGCATCCGCGTGAACCTCTCTAATCCGCCGCCGGGGTGCTGTGCGATACTTACTCCATGCAGTCCCCGCTCCAGGCCGCTACTGCGGCCACCGATCCCAAGTCGGTGAAGGTGAATCTCACGACCGGCACCGGTGTCGACATCGAGTGGAACGACGGCCACGTCTCGCACTACAACTTTGTTTATCTGCGCGACGCCTGCCCCTGTGCCATGTGCGAGGACGAGCGCGGCAAAGCTGGCCGGCGTCCGGGCGATCCCGTTGCGGTCGCGCCCGGCGCGTTGCTGATTTTCAAACCCAATGCCAAACCCTTATCCGCGGAAGGCGTGGGCAAGTACGCCATCAAGTTTTCCTGGAACGATAACCACGACCTGGGACTCTATTCGTGGAAGTTCCTGCGTGAAATCTGCCCGTGCGCCGAGTGCAAAGCGGCGCGGGCAGCGGGCTAAACGACGAGCGGCGCGTTTTCGGGTTCGACCTAATATGCTCGACCAAACATGAGTTCGACCAAACCAATCTCCGCCGTGCAATCCGTGGTCAACGAACTGCTGGCGGACCTTCACGCCAAGAGCGGCTGCGAGAAAATCGGACTCACCCGCGAATCCTTCTCCGTGATCCTCTGCGAGGTCGGCTCGAAACACGCCAGCGCAGCGACTTCCGAAACTGAAATCCGCACGTTCTTCCTAAGCCTGCGAGTCGACGAACTCGCCTTGGCCCGCGCCTGTGCCGCCGGCGTGAACTCTGCCTGGGAAATCTTCCTCACGCGCTTCCGCGAAAAGCTCTATCTCTCAGCCCTGCGCATTGCGCGCGAAGACTCTGCCGCTCGCGAACTGGCCGACACTCTCTACGCCGATCTTTACGGCACCAATACCCGCGACGGCCAGCGCGTCTCGAAACTCGCTTCCTACACCGGCCGGGGATCGCTCGAGGGCTGGCTGCGCACGGTGCTGGCCCAGGAATACGTCAATCGCTACCGTCGCACCAAGCGCCTCGTAAGTCTCGATGAAGAATCCGAGGAAGGCGTGCAGTTTCAGGCCCCCGATCCCGACCCGATTCCTGCCGCCGACCAGCGCCTGGCGCAGGCCACGGACGAGGCCCTGGCCTCTCTCCCCGCCGAAGACCGCGTGGTTTTGAGCGCGTATTATCTCGATGGCCGCACCCTGGCCGAGATCGCCCGCATGCTGGGCGTGCACGAGTCGACCATCAGCCGCAAGCTCGACAAGCTGGCCAAGGCCCTGCGGAAGCAGATTGTGGCGGCCCTGGTGCGCCGCGGCATGTCCCGCCGCCAGGCCGAAGAAGCCCTGGAAGTGGACGTCCGCGACCTGCAGTTGGATATTCGCCGGAGTTTGGCGCAAGAATCGTCCCCGCCCGCGTTCTCTGAGAAGAGAGTGGAAGCTCGGGTAAGGGAAGGCCCAGGGTAAGGGTTAACGATAGAGTAAACCCGCGCCTTAGAGCAAACCAGCTAGGGAGCGCCCGAACGAACTAGAAGCCAGGAGCTACAGGCTAGAAGCTGCAATGCAAAATGTCCCCAAAATCGTACGCGAACGCTTGAAGGCGGTAGCGCCCGCCGTCAATCACCCCAATGCGGATGTGCTGACGGCTTTCGCGGAACAGTCTTTGCCCGATCGAGAGCGTGCCGGCGTACTCGATCACCTCGCCCGCTGCGGCGATTGCCGCGACATCGTGGCGCTGGCATTGCCGGCGACCGAACCAGTCCAAACGACTGTCCGCCCCGCTTCTGGTGGATGGTTGACCTGGCCGACTCTGCGCTGGGGATTTGTGGCCGCGGGCGTCGTCGCCATCGCAGCGTTCGGCCTGCTGGAATATCAGCAGCGGCCAGCAACCATGGCGGCGAAGCAGCGGTCCCAGAGCGTTGAGGTTGCCGCTAACGAGCCCAAGAAGTCGACTCCATTCGCGCCCATCTCCCCAACGCAGGGGAAAGCAAAGCTCGAATCTCCCTCCGCCCCGGCTTTCGATTCTTTCGACGCTCCGAGTCCGGCCGACAGCGGCAAGAAGACCGGGGCTCGTGCCGACGCGGCGCTGGCGCGTGCGGTGCCGTGGGCCGGACCTTTTCACGGGAACGCGAGTAATTCGTTACGCCATGGTGGGCCCAGCGCGGCGAATCAATGGCCGCAGCAGAACATGATCCAGAATCAAGCTGTTGCGCCCGCGGCACCGAATCCGTTCGCGAAGCAGCAGGCCGCTGGGCGTGGCATGTCCGCGGGCGCGCAGGTTCCCACGGTAAATCAAACCGTTGAGGTATCAGCCGAAGCGCCAGCGATGGCAACGGAATCTGCCAGTGAAGCGCGTCAAGCTCAAGATCAGGCTGCGGCGCTGCCATCGGCAAATCCCCACGCTGATGTCACCAGGGCCAAGCCGGCGGTGCTTGGGCAGATCAGTGGTTATGTTGTGGATCCCTCCGGGGCCGTGGTGCCCGACGCGCGGATTACCGTCACTCCCACCGCCACCGGAGGTTCCGCGACCGCGGTGACCAATTCTCAAGGCGCATGGCTAATCGCAGGCCTTCCCACGGGACGCTACAAAGCACAGGCGGAAGCGCCTGGGTTCAAGACCACCGTCCTCGATGTGAACTACGATGCCAATGCCAATCAGCCCTCGATGTACCGTTTCACCCTGAGCCCCGGCAGTGTCGCCGAAACGGTCGAGGTTTCATCGGCGGAAGCGCAGGTGCAGACGGAGACTGCGGGGGTCAGCGGCCCGATTACGAATCGCCAATTCAGTCAAGCGCCGGTAAGCGGGCGTAACGTCAGCCAATTGACTACCGTTTCGCCGCCCCGCTGGACCATCAATACGTCTGGCGCCCTACAGCGCTCCATCGACCAGGGGAAATCCTGGCAGACGGTCGACGTCAACGCGAATGCTGTGGTTGGAGCGAATTTCTCCTCTGCCGTTACGACTTCCCGGGCCAAGGTCAAAGGCGCCGACAAGGCTCTTAAGCGGGAGATTGCCACTCCCACCTTCCGCGCCGTGGCCGCGACGGGCTCAGACGTCTGGGCCGGTGGTTCCAGCGGAGCGCTCTATCACTCTGCCGATGCCGGCAACCATTGGACCCGCGTCTTTCCAGCCGCTGCGGGCGCCAGCCTGACCGGCGACATCATCAGCCTGGAATTCGCGGATATTCAACATGGAAGAGCCTCAACCTCGACCTCTGAAGTCTGGATCACCACCGACGGCGGCCAAACCTGGCAGAAACAGTAGCCTCTATATTCCCGCGTCCATTCCATCTGAGTTACTTTGGTCAGCCTCAACTTAGCTTTCCGCTAACCGAGTTACCAAAGTGACGTTTACACAAAATGAAGGGGATTTTAATATCCATCTCGTGGTTTGGCAGTTCTGGGGGAGGGCTGCCGAGGCGTCCTGGACTTGAAAAAGTCGAGGGCGCTTTTTCTTTTGTCCCCGCCCTGAGCGGCACCGGTCACCGCGATCCCCGGCATACCGAGCAATATCCACCAATCTCCAGCCGCGAAATCAACACTCGGAACCTGCAATCTTTCTCTACTTGCTGTTTCAGCCTTTCGAAACTGTCAGTTACAAACTCGGTGATCTTGCCGCAGCGCAGGCAGGCCATGTGGATGTGATCGCGCTCCAATTTGCGCTCGTAATAGTGTCCCTCGCCGTTGATGTGCATCAGGTCGAGTTCGTCGATCAAGCCCTGCCGCTTGAGTAACCGCAAGGTGCGGTACACCGTACTGCGGTCGACGCTGGCATCGATCTTCTGCGCCTTCCGCAAGATCTGGCTGGCGTCCAGATGTTTGCTGGCGGTTTCTATCACGCTTAAGATCGCGCGCCGCTGCTCCGTCATGCGCATTCCGCGCTCCGCGAAATGCGCCTGTAACCGGCCCGGCGTTTCGGTCTGGGGAAGTGGCATGGCAAACCTCGTTGTCGCACCTAGTCGCAATTAAGGTGCGACGAATTCTTCGGCCGGCGCTTGACGGTTCGGGAAGCGCTCCAGCAGAATTTTGAATGTAGCCTAGATGCGACTGAGTTGCAACTACAAGTTCTAGTAGTGAAGAATGACTGGAAAGGAATCGACGACTCCGTTTGCCTCCCGTCAAGTTTCAGACTCAATCTTCGTTCCCCGGCTGGCCATCCTCCGACGCCCTTGCCACCTCGCGCCCCAGGCTGGCCTTCTCGTTCGGTCTGCTCACTCTCGTCCTGCTTTTCATCGCTCTCCCAGTTCAATCTCAGGAGAGTCCGTACATCCTCACCTACGACCACTATCTCGAGGAGCCCGGGAGCCTCGAGCTCGAGTACTTCTCCACCTTCGGCACGCAGCGCGCCGGCAACGACTTTCACGCCTTCTGGGCAGAGTTCGAGTACGGCGCCACCGCGTGGTGGACCACCGAGGTCTACCTCGACGGCCAAACCAGCTTCAACGACAGCACCGTCTTCACCGGCTTCCGCTGGGAGAATCGTTTCCGCCTGCTGCAGCGCGAACACTTCATCAATCCCGTGCTCTACGTCGAATACGAGCAGATCAGCGGCGCCGACAAGATCCTGAAAGAAGTCTAAGGTCACGACGTCGAAGCCGACTACGCCCTCCCTAACGCCATCGCCCGGCGCGAACACAATCACGAGATTGAAATCAAGCTGCTCTTGTCGAAGACTTTCAAGGGCTGGAATATCGCCGAAAACACTCTCGCAGCCAAGAACCTCACGGGCGGCCATTCCTGGGAATTCGGCTACGCGCTCGGCGCCAGCCGCCCCCTCGCTCTGAAAGCCTCTGCGCAGCGCTGCAGCTTTTGCTCGGAGAATTTCATCGCGGGCATTGAAATGTATGGCGGCCTTGGCGACCGTTACAGTTTCGGTTTGCACGACACCTCCCATTACCTGGCGCCGGTGATCGCCTGGAATCTGCCCTCGGATTGGACCCTGCGCCTGTCGCCCGGCTTCGGCCTCAACGACAACAGTCACCGCTTCCTTCTGCGCTGGGGCATCTCCCGCGAATTCTCCGGCTTCGGATCCGCTCTCAGCCGTCTATTCGGAGGTGGCCGGTGACATTGCGTGTCTCCTCAATCCTGCTGCTTCTGACACTGGATGTCACGGCACAGACGAATTCTGTTCCGGCCAAGACTGTTCCGGCCAAGAAAGACAACTGCGTCTATTCGGAACTGGCGAAGGCTCCGCCAAAGGCTGCCGCACGTCGTAATCCCCTCGAACATGATCCCGAGGCCGTGGCGGCAGGCGGCAAACTCTTCGCGCAGCATTGCGCCGAGTGTCACGGAGACACGGCCGCAGGCAGCAAAAAAGCCCCCAGCCTGCACGCCGACGAGGTTCAACAAGCCACTCCAGGAGTGCTGTTTTGGCTGTTGACCAACGGCGTCGTCCGCCGCGGCATGCCCGTATGGTCTAGGCTCCCTGAACCCCAGCGCTGGCAACTGGTTAGCTTCATCAGGTCCCTGACTCCGGCACCCCAGTCCAAACCCTGTCGGCAAGAGGCGCCCCAGCCGTGAACGTCCCAAGACCCTCCCAGGTCTTGCGACTTTCGAACCTCCCCAGGCATCCAATACCGGTGTTACGATAGTAGGTCCGGTTCCCTGCACGGGACGCACTTATACCGACACATCGCCGGGCAGGCCAGATCGATAAATCCTGCCGACAGGCACGACACATATAACGAGGAGAAACAAAATGGCAGGTAACGGAATCGTCGAAGTCACCGATGCAAACTTCGACCAGGATGTTTTGAAATCGGATAAGCCCGTTCTCGTGGACTTTTGGGCAACTTGGTGCGGCCCCTGCCGCGCTATCGCCCCTATCGTCGAAGAACTGGCCACCGAGTTTCAGGGCAAGATCACAATCGGCAAGATGGATGTCGACTCCAACAGCGCCACCCCAATGCGCTACAAAGTCACCGGCATTCCGACGCTGCTGGTCTTCAAAGGCGGACAGGTCGTCGAGCAACTCGTCGGCTACAAGCCGAAAGACGCCATTGCCCAGGCTCTGAACAAGCACCTCGGGTAAGGGTAGTTTTCAGCCGTCAGCTATCAGCTATCAGTAACAAACGCCCGGGCAAGTCCCGGGCGTTTTTGCGTTCTATCGGCGAGCATTGCAGGGAGGACTACAATGTCGGCCATGACGCGTCGTATTTTGCCAGCGGCTTTTAGCGCAGGAATACTCTCTGTCGTCTTTCTGTCAATCTCGCCCCGAGCTCAGGGACAAGACGTTCAGCAATATCTCCGGAATCAATACCAAGGCAAGACCTTTGTGCTTCGCGGTTTTCCTGTTGGTGATGTTCTTCGCTATGGCTCTTCCGGCGCATCCGACGGCGCCGCCACCGGTGACTGGACAACCGACGGATTTGTGCGGGTAAGCGACATTCATCTTTCCGGCGACCGACTGGTCATCCAGGCGCAGCGGCTGACAGTAGTCCGGCCCGACCGAAAAGAGCTCGAACTCTCTCCAAGACTGCGAGGGGCTCCGGACAGGGGGGGTACAGAGACCGTGCAGGTCGAAATAAAAGCGGAAACGGGACACAATCCGTCCCTCGATCAGGTCGTCGCCATCGCAGCCAAAATTTTCCTTACCCCGCAAGACAGCCTGGATGACCTGGTGCCCGACTACTGGAAACCTTGTGTGCGCCAGGGAATCAAGCGAGACAGTGCGAACTGTTCCTTTGCAGCGGAAATTCTGTTCGTTCCCGGGGTCGCCGCTCCAACCTCGAAAGCTAGCTCCGAGACCGCCGACGCGGGCGACGACTCGCGCAATCAAATGTTGCGAGTGGGAAACGGCATGAGCCCACCGCATATCACTCATCACCTGGAACCAGAGTTCAGCGAGAGTGCGCGAGCGGCCAGGTATCAGGGCACGGTGATTCTCATGCTGGGGGCGAACAAGGAAGGCACTCCGACGAACCTACGGATCTCACAACCCATAGGATGTGGCCTGGATGAGAAAGCGGTTCAAGCTGTTAGGAATTGGAAGTTTGCCCCCGCGGAAAGAGATGGCGTGCCAGTGGATGTCGAAATTGCGGTGGAAGTCGACTTCCATCTGTACTGAAGAGAATGGGATCGCGAAATCGGAATCTGAGAACTGAGACTGAGTACTGCTAATACTTCCTTAACACTCCAATCACCCGCCCCTGCACGTCCACCGACGCCGCCGGGACAATGATCGGCTTCATGGTCACATTCGAGGGCTGCAACCGGATGTTGTCGCCTTCTCGGTAAAAACGCTTCAGCGTGGCATCGCTCGAATCGACAAGAGCAACCACAATGTCGCCGTTGTGCGCCGTGCGGGCTTTTTCCACCAGCACGTAATCGCCGTTGAGGATGGCCTCATCCTGCATCGAGTCGCCGCGCACTTCGAGCACAAACACTTCTTTCGAGCGCACAAAATCGGCCAGCGAGATTGTCTCGTTATTCTGCACCGCCTCAATCGGCTGCCCGGCCGCGATGCGCCCCAGCAGCGGCAGCACCAAGCCCGTGTTCACGCTCATTGCCTGTTTCAGCCTTCCCTTGGGAGGCAGCAGATCAATCGAGCGGCTGCGATTGTAGTCGCGCGTCAGCAATCCCTTCTTCTCCAGATTCGTGACGTGCTTGTGCACGGTCGCCAGAGAGGTCAGATCCAACCCCTTGCCAATCTCCTCAAACGACGGAGAGTATTGGTGCTCGGCGACGAATCGAGAAATAAAGTCGTACACTTCCCGCTGCCTGCGTGTGATGGCCATAGAGCCATTATTGGCGAACAGAAGGCGAAAAAGCAAGCAAGAAGTGCGGGTCGCACGCAGATCACCACCGCCCATGTAGGGACGGACTATGTAGGGACGGGCGCCCCAGGGGTATCGGGCCGCAGCTTCCGCGCCCTCAAATTATCGCTACGCCTGTCAGATCCGCGAATCCCCCCTTTGAAACTTTTCTCTCTCTCGCGACTCCAATCTGCTAGTAGTTCTCATGCGTACCTAAGACAGGGAATTCCCTATGCACAGTTTTTCCGCTCGCCTACTGATTCTTGTTGCCATGCTCGCCAGCACTATCGCCTGCAATGCCAAAGCCAGCCCCGCCGCTGGTCCCGTGCCCGCGCCGGTGCAAGACGCTCCCCGAGCCGCGACCGCAGGCCAGCAAACTGCAGTCATCTCCGGCGGATGTTTCTGGGGCATTCAAGCTGTCTTCCAGCACGTGAAAGGCGTGATCGGCGCTACTTCCGGCTACTCCGGAGGCTCCGCCAAAAACGCCGAATACGAAATCGTCAGCACCGGTGAAACCGGCCACGCCGAGTCCGTGCAGATCGTCTACGATCCCTCGCAGATCACCTATGGCGAGCTGTTGCGCGTTTTCTTTTCCGTGGCGCACGACCCGACGCAACTCAATCGCCAGGGCCCCGACGAGGGCACGCAATATCGCTCCTCGATTTTCTACAGCAACGACGAACAGAAGCGCATCGCCGAGGCCTACATCGTTCAACTCGACAAGGCCAAAGTATTTCCGCGTCCAATCGTGACCAAGGTCGTTTCCTTGCAAGCGTTCTATCCAGCCGAGGCTTATCACCAGAACTACGCCGCATTGCATCCCAACCAGCCGTACATTATGTTCAACGATGCTCCCAAGGTCGAGCACCTGCGCCAGGAGTTCCCCGACCTCTACACCGGAAAGTAGCCCGTGATGCCAGCCGCGAAGCGGCAAAAGAATTGAGTCCACGGCTCAAGCCGTGAGTGAGGCAGCACTAAGAATCAACAAGCCCCGGACGGGGAAAGAAACAATCCGGCGCAACACGAAAGGGACTACGATGTTCGATTCCAATCGTGACACAAGGAACGAAGGCTCCACGGATGTGCGACGCCGCGTCTTCCTCGCGACCGCAGCAGCCACCGTCGCAGGCCTGGCCCTGTGGCGATGGAGAAAGCCCATCGTGATGCAAGCTGCCCGCGCCGCATCCGGCGAGCCCAAAGATGTCACGATCGTCCTCTTCTCCGACTCCGGCCAGCGCCTGAAAATAGAACGCATCCCCAAGGTTGTGAAGACCGAAGGCGAGTGGCGCAAGCAACTCTCAGGCAACGTGTTCGACATCACGCGCCACGCCGACACCGAAATCGCGTAGTCCGGAAAGTACTGGAACCTGCACGACAAGGGCATCTACCGCTGTATATGCTGTGACAGCGCGCTCTTCGATTCCTCCACCAAATTCGAGTCCGGCACCGGATGGCCCAGCTTCTGGGCGCCTATCGCCGCGGAAAACGTAACCGAAATCCGCGACACAACCTTCGGCATG
>Ga0222749_10000170_pt1 | contig 41767 bp, 43 predicted proteins | sample IncBWH2Mmetat_FD_197234 | JGI IMG/M metagenome (GOLD analysis project Ga0222749, IMG submission 197234) | Metatranscriptome of lab incubated forest soil microbial communities from Barre Woods Harvard Forest LTER site, Petersham... | ecosystem: Environmental > Terrestrial > Soil > Temperate... | reverse complement strand
TGCAACATGACACCCAGATCGCGGCTTTTGTGCGCATTTTGGGATGGCTGGGTATGCTGGCCACGGTAGCCTGGCTGGCTTGGCTCTGGAAGCGGCAAAGGGCGACAGCAGATAGATAATTGATGTCGTGCATTGTCGTGCCCGTTGCACTTCTCGAAAACGATTGCTCGTTGATAAACTATCTCCACATGCGCAAACTCTACGCAAATTGGATAACCAACTGGGAAACCCAGCTCACCACCGCCGATACCAATCGCATCGTCCGCCCCTTCGAATGGGGCGTGGAGTGGACGCGCACCTGGCCCTTTGTTAACGGCAATTATCCCCAGAGTGCCGAGGCTTATGAGGGTTATCTGCATAAGCTGAATGAGACCGTCGTGCGCCACAGCCACGAGTTTTTCTCCTACGACGTGCCCACGGATTTTCGCCTCGAGCGGCGCAAATTGCAGCTCTTCGCCACCCGCAGCCGCCCGCAGGATGAAGACAAACTCAAAGGCAAAGAAGGCGATTTCCTGCGCTTCACTTCGCCGGTGAGCACGCCCTATCCCGAGAATAATCTGATGAATGCGCGCTGGTTCCCGGCAAAGGAAAAGAATGGGACCAAGAACAAGCGCGCCGTCATCGTGCTGCCGCATTGGAACTCTGACGCCATCAGCCACAATTCCATCTGCACGGCGTTGAACTGGTTTGGAATTTCGGCTTTGCGCATGAGCCCGCCGTACCACGATATCCGCCGGCCGGCCGAGCTGACCCGCGCCGATTATGCCGTCAGCTCCAATGTGGCCCGCACCATTGACGCCACCCGCCAGGCGGTCATTGATATGCGCTGCTGTCTCGATTGGCTGGCCCAGCAGGGATACACCCAGTTTGGCGTCATGGGCACCAGCCTGGGATCCTGCTATGCCTTCCTGGCCAGCGCACACGACGAGCGTCTGAGCGTCAACGTGTTCAATCACGCGTCCACCTATTTCGCCGATGTGGTCTGGACCGGGCAATCTACCCGGCACATCCGCGAAAGTTTTGAGACCACGATTGATTTGGAAAGTTTGCGCCGCGCGTGGGCGTGTATCAGCCCCACGTCCTATGTAGATCAATTTGCCACGGCCGGACCCAAGAAGTCGCTGGTGATCTATGCGAAATATGATCTGACGTTTCTTCCTGAATTCTCCCGAAGAGTGGTGGAAGAATTCGCGCGCCGCAACTTTGACTTCAAAGCAGTTGAACTTCCCTGCGGCCACTACACGACTGGCGAGACGCCTTACAAATATCTCGACGGCTACCACATCGTGAAGTATCTGGTGCGTGCTTTTACCTAAAGGGCTCCGCAGCCAAAACAAGGCTGCTCCGCTGTCCTCACCCCATCAAGCCAAAACCGGGCTTGCTGGGGACCCCGACTCGCTTTTGGTTCGTGCGTGACAGCGCTCACCAAAAAGCTCACCCGCGACTCACTTGAAAGAGCAGCCCCAAAAAATAAAGCCAATAGGGCTTTGCCTATTGACCAAATTAAAAAGCGCAACCAAGTTCGCTCATGCTGTCGGCCAACGGCAAGAGACGAACTTGGCTGCACATCACACCCGTTAGGGGGAGGGTGTTCAGTATTGATTTTCAAGCAACGTCACCCCTTCCTGCCAGATTGCTGAAGTACTTTGGCCTTTAGTAACATGCCGGGCCCTTCAAACCGTTCTGTTTCAGTTTTTTACGTGTCCTATCTCGGTTAAGAACTGTTAAGAAAACATGTATCTGGACATGACCTTGAGTCATACGGCAATCTTAGAAAAATAATAGGGTTTTCGCCTGTCAAAATGGACTTAAGAGCCTAGTTTTGATTTTGTAGCGACTCAAAGCTGAGAAATGCGTTTTCTAACGCGGACGAGCGGTAGCATTGATGTGGGCATTTTGCGCTTCGAAACGATGGCCCAGCCATTGCTCCAGGTCGCGTTGCATCTTGGGGTCCATGTGCAGAAAGCGGACGCCCACGCCCGCGTTTTCTTTGTGCCAGGTGATCTCGGCCTTGGCTTCAATGCGCAGGCCTCCGGGCAGGAAAAAACGCACGCGCACCGGTGTGGCCGTTTGCAGTTGAACGGGCAACTTCACCGCCATGCCGCCTTCGCTTAAATTCAAAATCCGTATGCGGTGTTCCTTGCCTTCCGGAAGCGTAACCACGGCTTCGGTCTCGAGCGCATTGCGGAAATAGCGCCGTTGTTCGCGTTTCATCAGGCCCTGGGCGGCGCGCAAGGTGCGGGTGAAGCGTTCTGCGGTAAGGGGCTTATCCAGCACGAAGTTCGCGCCCAGGTCAAAAGCCTGGCGCACCGTGGTACTGCCGTTGATAATGCCGAATGCCATGGCACGCTTGCTGGAAGGACTGCTGCGTAACTGCTGCAGCACATCTTTGCCACCTGGCAGGTCGTCGCAATCCACCACCACCGCGTCAAAACGGCGCTTGTTCAGAAGCTCAATCGCCTGGGCAGGATTTGTTCCCACTTGGCATAGGATGTTCGAACTGTCGAAAGCCTGGCGGGCAACGCGTAATGCTTCCGGTTCGCGCAAGAAGAGTAAAGCCTGCAACGGCATAGAGCATCAATCTTACTAAATTGAGCCTCGCCAGACCAGCGCCAAAAGCGACTGTCGTGGTTACTAATTCTTGTTCTTTTGCCTTTTTTGGGCGTCTTTTAATTCTTTGAGGGCTTCCAACTCAGGGAGGGCGCTGAGGTCTTTTGGCCTCGCAGCGGCGCGCTTTGATTGAATAATTACATTTAGGCCGGCTACCCGGCACGGGATATTGAAAATAGAAATTGATTCGGCGGCCTGTGAGACGCTTGAAAATTGTCCTACCCCGTCCAGTTCGCCCAACAGATCAACGTCGCCCAGATCGGTTGTTAGAGTGAAATTCATCCCTCGTTTGAGGGTATCGGCGTCAAGCTTAAATGGCAGCCCTGGAGGAGCTCCGCGCAGGCGCGGGTGATGCGGCTTGAAGGCTGACGCAAGCCGCTTTAGATTTTCCGGGGTGCGCTCATAACAAATGTCCAAGTCTTGTGTGACCCCAGCGAGCCCATGCAGAACGGCTGCATACGCGCCTACGATTACAAAATTAACGCGAGCTTCGGAGAGAGCTTGCAAAAGAGCTTTGAAATTGGTCATGAGGCCAGACTGCGGCTGGCGCGGCGCAATTCTTCAAAGAGACGTAAAGCTCCTTCCATTTCCAGCGCGCGCTGCGTAGGCGTTAGTCTAAGTCTGCGGATATTAAGGGTGAGATCTACACCGTAGCGCTTGGCGGCCGCGATCCTGCTGCCTCTCGGAGGCGTCTTGACCAGGTCAAGAAGGCGTTTTTCTTCGCTACGGGTCATAAAATGGCTTTGTTAAATTGTACATCGGGTTAATCACAACCCGGGAATTTGTCGGCCCAAAAGCTCGTAACTATGCCATCTCAACCCTGCGCACTGCTCCGCCCGGCGGCAACGCATCGCGCAGCTCGCTGATGGTTTTCTTCAACAGCGGATGCCGCACACCAGGGGCGATCTCCGCCAGCGGCACCAGCACGAAGCGCCGCTCGTGCATTGCCGGATGAGGAATGGTCAGGCCCGCCGTCTCCACGACTGAGTTGCCGAACAGAAGAATGTCAATATCAATCGAGCGCGGACCCTTGGGCTGCGTACGGCGTCGGCCCATCTGCTGTTCAATCCCCAGGATCGCCTTCAGCAGCCGTTTGGGCATGAGTTCGGTTTCGAGGGCAACCGCGCAGTTCAGGAACCAGGGCTGGTGGGCTATCTCCATCGGTTCGGTTTCATAAAGGGAAGAGGCCGCTGTAATTGTTCCCAAAGTTCCCAGCTTCTCAATGGCTGTAGCGATCTGAACCCGGCGGTCGCCGATGTTCGATCCGAGCGATAGATAAACTTTTTTTTTCAGAAGTTGACCCTCACTGCGCGAAAGCGCCGGCCGCTATCAAAAGAATATTACGGAATTACGATACTGGAACCCGGCGCCGCCACAGCAGACTCAGGTTTCTCTGGAAATTGCGTGGAGAGAAAATCCACAAACGCGCGCGAGCGCGGCCTTCCAGAGGTGCGGGCATAAGCCATGCGCACCAGGAACACCAATGCCTGGAGCACTTCGGAATCGCGCAGCGAGGAGTAGCCCACGTGTTTCTGCTCCATCTCGCGATACTCGGCCAGCATGGCCTCAAGTGCGTTGATGATGGCCTGCTGTGCCGGCGAGGCGGTCGCGCCGCCGACATGCAATCCCGAATTTACCAGGGTTTGTTGTTTCTGGGCGAACGCGCTGAGCGCCGCAATCAAATCGCTGTCGTATAACGCGCGGTCAGCGCGTACGGCTTTGGCCAGCGCAAAACTTAATCCGGTGAGCAGCGGCTCGCGGTCGTAGAGAAACTGCTCGCGAACTTCCACCTCGGGGAAAAGCGCAGTCCTGGGGAGGTCTTTCAGCGCGTGGCGTTCATGCTTGCGTGCCTCCTGCAAATAAACGCAGTCACTAGGGCAATCGAGCGAGACCTCGCGTTGCTCGCCGCAGCAGACCGCGCAAATCTTGTCATGCAGCGCCGGGCAAAAACGCTTTTCTTTCCGTAAGTTACAGATAATACAACTCATTCTCTCTATTCTCTCATGGGCAGGAACTGCAAAAAATGGGGTACGAAGACGCCGGAAGGCAGGCAGGAAGCGGGGCAGCAGGTTCCCGGACGCATGGCAACCGCATAAAATATGGCGAAAATGCTTCTCAAGCTTCAAAAAGCGTTGTATTATGCGGTTATCGAGCGTTTTTTGCTCGCTAATTCAAGGAGGAATATCAATGGCAGCAGGTATGACCAAATCTCAACTCGTGCGGCACATGGCCGAAAAACTTGGTACTAACAATAAAACGGCCGCAACATTCCTCGAGACCCTCGCTGATACCGCGATCAAAGAGACCAAAAAGAACGATATCTTCGTTATCCCCGGCCTCGGTCGCTTGGTGAAGGCGCACCGCAAAGCTCGCATGGGCCGTAACCCTCAAACTGGCGAAGCCATCCAGATCAAAGCCAAGACCGTCGTGAAGTTCCGCGTGGCCAAGGCTGCCAAGGATGCGATCGCTCCCAAGGGCAAATAGTCCCCGCTCGTACTCCCTGCAAAGTTTCAAACCAAAAGGCCGGATCTGTTAAGCCGGCCTTTGGTAATTAGTACTCGGTACTCAGTGCTCAGTGCTCAGTTAGAAAACTTATTTGAATGCACACATAAGAACTGCATTTGAAAATCTGTGTTGATTCGTGTAAATCCGTGGCGAATAACCCTGAGGACTGACGACTAGGGACTGAGGACTGACACTGAGCACTGAGTACTAGCTTTCCACTCCTGCCGGCACCGCTCCCTTTTTGGGACGCCTGTTCGCCTGGAGAACCTTCTTCCGCAGCCGCAGAGATTTTGGTGTGACTTCCACGAACTCATCGTCTTCGATGAACTCAATCGCTTGCTCCAAGCTCAGTGCCTTGTGCGGGACCAGGCGGATGGCTTCATCCGCTGTGGAGGCGCGCATGTTGGTGAGTTTTTTCTCCCGCACTGCATTCACATCCAGGTCAACCTCGCGCGCATTTTCGCCGACGATCATGCCTTCGTAGACATCTTCGCCGGGGCCGGTGAACATCTCGCCGCGCTCCTGCAGGTTCCATAACGCATAGGCCGTAGTTTTACCGGGGCGGTCAGAGATGAGCGCGCCGGTAAGCCGGTGAGGAATCTCTCCCAGCCACTCGCTGTAGCCTTCAAAAATGGAATTGAGCACCGCTGTGCCCCGTGTGTCGGTCAGCAACTCGCTGCGCAGCCCGATCAATCCGCGGCTGGGGATGCTGAATTCGAGGCGCACCCGCCCATAACCATGGTTGTGCATCTTGGTCATCTGGCCCTTGCGGGCGCCCAGCTTCTCAATCACCACCCCCACGAAGTTTTCCGGAACGTCAATAACCAGCTTTTCTGTCGGCTCCATCAGCTTGCCGGTCTTGGCATCGCGCCGGGTAATGATCTCCGGCTTGCCCACCATGAGTTCAAAACCTTCGCGCCGCATGGTTTCGATGAGAATGGAAAGCTGCAGCTCGCCGCGTCCCATGACTTTGAAGGTGTCGGTGTTGGCGGCTTCCTCAACTTTCAACGACACATTGGTCAGCAGCTCTTTTTGCAGGCGGTCGCGCAGGTTGCGCGAGGTGACGTATTGCCCATCGCGTCCGGCAAATGGTGAGGTATTGACTGTAAACTGCATGGCAATCGTGGGTTCATCAATGGCGATGACGGGCAGCGGCGCCGGATTTTCCGCGCTGGTAATGGTCTCGCCGATGGTGATGCCTTCCACCCCGGCCACCGCCACAATGTCACCCAGTTCGGTCTCAACAATGTCGGTGCGCTTCAATCCGCTGAACGAAAATAATTTTGTGATGCGTATCTTTTGCAGAGAGCCATCAAGCTTGGCGATGGCGACATCCTCGCCCGTCTTCAGCGTTCCATTGACTACGCGCGCGATGGCCAGCCGCCCCAGGTAATCGCTGTAATCGAGATTGGCCACAAGAACTTGCAGAGTGGCGGCCGCGTCGCCCGCAGGAGCGGGAATGGTTTCCAGGATGGCGTCAAACAGCAGCTTCAAATCCGTGCCCGGTTGTTCGGCCGAAGTTGAAGCAGTTCCTGCCTTGGCATTGGTATAGAGCACAGGGAAATCAAGCTGCTCTTCTTTGGCGTCCAGGTCAATAAAGAGGTCGTAGATTTCGTTCAACACCTCTTGCGGCCTGGCGTCCGGCCGGTCAATTTTGTTCATGATAACAATCGGAGGCAATCCAGCTTCGAGCGCCTTGCCCAGCACATACCGCGTCTGCGGCAGCGGACCTTCGCTGGCATCGACCAGCAGCATGACGCCGTCTACCATCTTCAGCGCGCGCTCGACTTCGCCGCCAAAGTCGGCGTGGCCGGGTGTATCTACAATGTTGATTTTCACAGTGTGGTAAAAAATGGCGGTATTCTTGGCCAAGATGGTGATGCCGCGCTCGCGTTCGAGTTCATTGGAATCCATGACGCGGTCGGCAACGACTTCATTGGCGCGGAACGTCCCGCTCTGGCGCAGCATGGCATCCACCAGGGTGGTCTTGCCATGGTCAACGTGGGCAATAATGGCTAAATTACGTATGCTCATAAGGGATTAAGAATTTAAGTTAAGGAACAGCGCCCCGCGACCGCGGAAAGCCCTGTTAATCAATTCTATTTGATTACTGTGATATTGCGCTTATTTGCTTGGAATTTGATTCATTGCGGAATAGACGGCCTTGATTTGTCGTTGCATGTCTTAGGATCGAGTATGTCAGGGGAAAACCACGTTGTCTCAGCCTCGTCGGTAGGAGAAATGACTTACCTCAGCGTCTCCGCGCCTCCGCGGTTATTTCCAGCTCTGGAAAATCAGGTTCCATACATTACCAAAGTAACTGTTATTTAGTTTAGTTACTACCGTAACTTGGTTTCACGGTCCGATTGTGCCAAAATGGGTCTAGTACCAAAATGGGCATAGAACGACCAGGATGCCCAATTCGACTAACCCCCATAAGCAAATCCCTCCAGTAAGCGATTTACACCTCATTTAACCCCCAAAAAATCGAGGTTCTTATTTTCGCGCAACGGTTTTGCATTGAAGGGGCAAGTTAGATGCGCGATTGCAAGGTGGTGATTGAACATGAAAAAACTCAAATTTCTCATTTCGCTTCGCATGGAGGAAAACCCGTACCAGAAGCAACACGCAGGTACTGCCGAGGAGGTGGCCCAACGTCTGGGCGTTGATCTGCAAGTTCAGTATGCAAACAATGATGCGATTACTCAAAGCGAGCAATTGCTCAACGTTATTCAATCTCCGAAGGAGTCCCGGCCCGACGGCATCATATGTGCCCCGGTTGGGACAACTTTGATGCGTGTAGCGCGTTGTGCCGCCGAGAGCGGCATTGCATGGGTGCTCCTTAATCGCGACGGCGATTACATAGCAGAGCTGCGCAGGGCCTACAAGGTCCCGGTTTTTAGCGTTACCGTAGACCAGAGCGAGATCGGACGAATTCAGGGACGTCAGGTGAATGCAATACTTCCCGAAGGCGGCCTGGTTTTATATCTTATCGGCCCCAGCGGCAGCAGCATCGGAGAGCAGCGCTTGGCCGCAATGCAATCCACAAAGTCGGCCAACATTCAGGTAAGGACACTCACTGGCGATTGGACCGAGGAAGGCGGATACAAGGCCGTAAGCCGATGGCTGCAACTGAGAACTTCGCATGAAACCCCAGCAACTTTGGTCGCCGGGCAAAATGATGATATGGCAATCGGCGCCCGGCGCGCGTTTGAGGATCAGACGAGTCGCGAACAGCGGGCGCGATGGCTCAGCCTGCCTTACATCGGTTGCGATTGCTGTCCCGGGGCCGGATTGGAATGGGTTCGCACCGGACTGCTGGCGGCATCAATCGTCAACCCGCCAACCGGAGGACTTGCTCTTGAAATGATGGTCCGGGCGATTCGGAGCTCATCGCAACCTCCCGAGTGCACAACCGTTGATCCGGTTTCTTACCCGGCCGTCGAAAAGCTGGCGAAAATTCTGACGCACACCGGCGTGGCTTGAGGGACGACGCCACAGTTTTTCTAGTTCTCACGCACATTCTAAAGGCTCGATGATAATGTGAACCAATGGGTCTGCCTGAATCAACCGTAATTCGTTTGAGAACGCAGCTCGATTGTCTGCCGACTATCCTCGCTGGGATTTCTGAGGGTGCGCTTGACCGCAGACCTCATCCGGAGAAATGGTCTGCGCGAGAAAATCTTGCACATCTGACCCGCTATCATGAGATGTTTCTGGAGCGCATTGAACGTATTCGAAGTGAGGACCGGCCGCTGCTCGCGCGCTATGCCGCCGAAGATGATCCCAAATGGCCGCTATGGGCCGCTATGCCTGCGAGTGAACTGCTTACCCGCCTACGGGCATTGCGCGCGCGAATGCTTGAGCTGGTGCAGCAGTTGTCAGATGCGGAGCTGTCACGAACTGCAGTGCATTCGCGTTTTGGCGAAATGACGCTGGAGCAATGGCTGGAATTCTTCCTGCTTCATGAGGCGCATCACTTGCTCGTGGTGATGCAGCGCGTCCGGGAATAAGAGGTCAGGTCAACATCGCGCGCGTGCCATTTGACTCGCTGCCTTCCATTACGCTAGCCTCAAAGAGTTATCTTTAAAGAATAAGGGTCTTAAAGGCGCACTCTGGCGCGCCCTCCCTCGACCCCGCAATTCCCATGATTTCCGCTTACAAACGCAAGTTTCTGAAAACTATCGCTGTTCTGTTTTGGGCCATGCTATGGGTTTCTCCTCTGGCCCTGTGGGGAGCCGCTGGGCATCCGATTGCGCATCCCGTCCACGCGCGCAGCGCCATGGTGGTGAGCGTGAATGGGAGGGCCTCCGAGGCCGGCGTAGAGATCATGAAGCGCGGCGGCAACGCCATTGATGCGGCTGTGGCTACCGGGTTTGCGCTGGCGGTGGTGCATCCCCAGGCGGGGAACATTGGCGGAGGCGGTTTCATGCTCATCCGCATGGCCAACGGCACAACTCACTTTCTGGATTATCGCGAGAAAGCCCCGGCTGCCGCCACCCACGACATGTTTCTGGATTCGCATGGCAATGTGAGCGAACACGCCAGCCTCATCGGATACAAAGCCATCGCCGTTCCCGGATCGGTCAAAGGCATGGTCTACGCGCAGAAAACCTGGGGCAAGCTGCCGCTCGATGTCGTGATGGCGCCTGCTATCCGGCTGGCGCGTGAGGGTTTTGAGCTCAGCTACAGCGAGGCCCGCGACTTCAATAACGATGATTTTCTGCCTGGGTTCGAGGCTTCAAAGGAAATTTTTCTCAGCAACCCACAGCGGCACGGCGCGCGTTACGAATACGGCGATATCTTTCGTCAGCCGGAGCTGGCACGCACACTGGAGCGGATCGCCAAAGATCCCGAAGATTTTTATCACGGCGCAATAGCGCATGAGTTGGCTGCCGCGGTCCAGAAGGGCGGCGGGTTGATGACGGTGGAAGACCTGGCCAACTACGAGGTGAAAGAGCGCACCGTGCTGCGCGGCAACTATCGCGGATATGAGGTCATCAGCGCTCCGCCGCCATCTTCCGGCGGCATTGTTCTACTCGAGACCCTGAATATTCTTGAGGCAGTGCCACTGAGCAGCATGGGCAACCGCTCTGCCGATTCCATCCATTGGACGGTCGAGGCCTTCCGCCGCGCCTACATGGACCGCGCCGAGTTCCTGGGCGATCCTGACTTCGCAAAAATCCCGGTCGCGCAACTGCTCGATAAAAAGTATGCCGATGCCTGGCGTGACACCATCAATGGCAACCGTGCCAGCATCAGTTCGCAGTTGAAGCGTCCAGCAAATGCGTTTAACGATTTGGATCGCGTCTCAGCGCTCGCCGTGGGCGGGCACGACTCCGACAACACGACGCATTATTCCATGATTGACCAGGAAGGGAACGCGGTTTCAGTTACCACCACGCTGAATGATCTTTTTGGTTCGCGTGTGACCGCCGAAGGCCTGGGCTTTCTGCTCAACGACGAGATGGATGACTTCAGCTCCAAGCCCGGCGTCCCCAACGCCTACGGGCTGGTGCAGGGAGAGGCCAATGCCATTGGCCCCAACAAGCGTCCGCTCTCTTCCATGACCCCGACCATCGTGGTCAAAGATAACAAGCCATTTCTCATTTTGGGATCGCCCGGCGGCGGGCGCATCATATCCACGGTTGCTAATATTCTGATGGGTGTGATTGACTACGATTTGAACATCCAGGAAGCCGTCAATGCCCCCCGCTTCCACCATCAGTGGCTGCCCGATGAAATTCGCATGGAAAAAAACGGCTTCTCCAGAGATACTATTCGTTTACTGGAGCAGCGCGGGCACAAGATCACGTTCAGCGATGCCTGGAGCGACGGCGAGTGTATCATGATTGATCCCAAAACAGGAGAGCGCCAGGGTTCGAGCGACCCGCGCAATGAAGGGAAGGCAGTCGGCTATTGATGGTTCGCGCCGTATCTACTTACGTATTTATACGCCAGCGGCTACATCCCGGGCTGCTCGATGGGCTGGCGCGCGCCGGCGCAGAAGCCATTGAGATTTTCTGCGCGCGGGCGCACTTCAATTACTACGACCGCGCCCACGTGCGTGAGCTGGCCGGATGGTTCAAAAGCAACAATGTCAAACTGAACTCGATGCATGCGCCCATGTTCTATGACGAGGAAGAGTGGACCCGCGGCCCCATGGAGCCCATCAATATTGTTGAAACCGACCGCAAGCGGCAAATTCAGGCGACCGACGAGATCAAGCGCGCCCTGGAATGCGCCGAGCACCTGCCCTTCCGTTTTCTGGTGCAGCATTTGGGCAATAGCAATGAGACCTTTGACATGCGTAAGTTCGATGCTGCCATGACTTCGGTAGAGCACCTCCGCGCCTTTGCCAAGCCTTTGGGGGTGAAGGTGCTGCTGGAGAATATTCCGAATGAACTCTCCACGCCCGAAAAATTGGTGGAGTTTGTGGGCACGGCCCATCTGGATGACGTGGGTTTTTGCTTCGATGCCGGGCACGCTCACATGATGAGCAACGTTCTGCAGGCATTCGACGTAATGAAGCACAACACCTACTCGACCCACCTGCACGACAATGCCGGTGTCATGGATTCGCACCTCTGGCCGGGAAACGGAAAAATAGACTGGAGCGAATGCACCTCGCTGTTGCGTTCGGCCCAGCGTGGTCTTCCCCTGCTGCTCGAAATTGATGGCGAGAACCAGACCGAGATCAACGAGAAAATATCCAAGGCTTATGATTTTCTGGAAAAGCAGACAGCAGTAAAAAACACTTAGCATTCAGCATTCAGCCCAAGAAAATATAAGGAAGAAGCAAGAAGTTAAGATGGACCATCCCATTACAACCATTCGAGAACTTGGCAAGCACGAAGGTCAGAGCGTGACTTTGCGCGGCTGGCTGTACAACCTGCGCGAGAGCGGCAAACTTTTGTTTCCTATCTTTCGCGACGGCAGCGGCATCGTGCAGGGAGTGATGCCTAAGAGCGCGGTTCCCCCCGAAACATTCGAGACGGTGAAGAATCTCACCATTGAATCGAGCGTTATTGTCCAGGGCAAGGTGCGGGCCGACAAGCGCGCTCCCGGCGGCTATGAGCTTGACGTCAGCAGTGTGGAAGTAGTGCAGCGGGTTCCAGAGGCGGATCCGTACCCCATTTCGCTGAAAGAGCACGGCATCGAGTTCCTGATGGAAAATCGCCACCTCTGGGTGCGCTCTCCCCGGCAGGCGGCCATACTGCGTGTGCGCGCTGAGATTATCAAAGCTGCGCGCGACTACTTTGATGAGCGGGGCTTTACGCTTACTGATCCTCCCATTTTGACCCCCGCCGCCTGCGAAGGGACGACAACGCTGTTTCCCGTGAACTACTTTGATGAACAGGCGTTCCTGACGCAATCCGGCCAGCTTTACATCGAAGCCACCGCCATGGCGCTGGGTAAGGTCTATTCTTTCGGACCAACCTTTCGCGCCGAGAAATCCAAAACGCGGCGGCACCTTACAGAGTTCTGGATGGTCGAGCCCGAGGTCGCCTACGCCACCATTGATGACATCATGGATTTGGCGGAAGGGTTCATCAGTTTTATCGTGCAGCGCTGTCTGGAAAAACGCCGCCCGGAACTCGAAACCATCGGTCGTGATGTCAGTAAGCTGGAAAAAATTACAGCTCCTTTTCCGCGCATTACCTATGACGAAGCGGTCAAGATGCTGCAAGAAGGTCACGCAGAAGGAAAAGTAGAAAACAAATTCGAATGGGGCGGCGACTTTGGCTCGCCCGATGAGACCTATCTCTCTTCCAAGTTCGAGAAACCCGTGATGGTGCATCGCTATCCGACACAGATCAAGGCCTTTTACATGGAGCCCGATCCGCAGCGTCCCGAACTCGCGCTTTGCGTAGATGTCCTCGCGCCCGAAGGCTACGGAGAAATCATCGGCGGCTCACAGCGCATAGGGTCATACGAGCACTTGCTCAAGCGCATTCACGAGCACGGATTGCCGGAAGAGGCCTTCAAGTGGTATCTCGATCTGCGCAAATATGGCGGCGTTCCTCATGGAGGTTTCGGCATGGGCATCGAACGCGCCGTGGCCTGGATATGCGGGCTGGAACATGTGCGGGAGACCATTCCGTTCGCGCGAACATTGAATCGTATTTATCCGTAGGAAAGTCTTTTATGGTTGAAACTGCAGTCCTGGAAAACAACCCCGAAGTTGCAACCAAGCCGGCAACCTCTTCAAAATTTCCCCACGGCAAAAAGATCCGTGTAATCGGAGTGCCGCTTGACCTGGGCCAGTCGCGTCGCGGCGTGGATATGGGCCCTTCCGCGGTCCGGGTCGCTGGACTGGAAGCGCGCCTGGAAGCCCTTGGCCACGACGTGGAAGATGGTGGAAATATCCCTGTTGCCATTGCCGAGCAAAAAAAAGAAGGCCGGGCCAACGCAAAATACCTGAAAGAGATCACCGAAACCTGCACCAAGCATGCCGAACTCATCGTGAAGACTTTGGAGGCCGGCAAGATTCCTTTAGTGCTGGGTGGCGACCACTCGGTGGCTGCCGGAACTGTGGCGGGCGTGGCTGAATTTGAACGCCGCAAGAATGAAAAGATCGGCCTCATCTGGGTTGATGCTCACGCCGATATGAATACTCCTGAAACTTCCCCAAGTGGGAATGTGCATGGCATGCCCCTGGCTGCGCTTGTGGGGTTAGGTCCACCCGAGCTGGCCAATATTTTTAATTTCTCGCCTAAAGTTGCAGCAGAAAATTGCGTGCTGGTAGGGGCGCGCGACATTGACGCAGCAGAAAAAGAAAACATCCGCAAAGCCGGCATCGAGGTTTTTACCATGCGCGATATTGATGAGCGCGGCATGCGCTCCGTCATGGAAGAGGCGCTACGCCTGGCAGGACGCGACACCGTCGGCTATCACGTCTCGCTCGACATGGATTGGATTGATCCTGAAGACGCCCCCGGCGTGGGCACTCCGGTGCGCGGCGGCGCTACCTATCGCGAGGCCCACCTCGCCATGGAGATCATCGCCGACCACGCCCGCATGCTGAGCTTTGAAATCGTGGAAGTCAACCCCGTCATTGACGAGCACAATCAAACCGCCGACTTGGCGGTTGAACTTGCCATCTCAGCCTTTGGAAAAAAGATTCTTTGAAGTTTCCACAAACAAAAAATTGGCGCCCCTTTGCGGAGCGCCCAAATTCTATACACCCAAATTCCATATAGATGACACTTCCATTAGTTGGGCATAACCACGGTGTCAATCACGTGGATTACGCCATTCGACTGGAAAACATCGGCAATCGTGATGGAAGACGTATTGCCCTTCTCGTCTTTCAGGATGAGCTGTTTGCCTTCCTGCGACACCCAAAGCTTGCCGCCGCTCACGGTGGTCAGCGAAGCCGTTCCCTTGCCTTTTTTGATCATCTTTTTCAGGTCAGAGGCGCTCAGCTTGCCGGCAACAACGTGGTAGGTCAGTACCTTGGTCAACATGTCTTTGTTCTCCGGCTTAAGCAGGGTATCAACCGTTCCCGCCGGAAGTTTGCTGAAAGCTTCATTGGTGGGAGCGAAGACCGTAAAAGGTCCAGCCCCTTTGAGCGTGTCTACCAGTCCGGCTGCCTTGACCGCCGCCACCAGCGTGGTGTGGTCGGCCGAGTTGACGGCGTTATCAATGATGTCTTTCGTGGGATACATGGCCGCGCCACCCACCATGGGATCTCCGGCAAAAGCCATGACCGAGGTCAGAGCGATCGCAAGGGCCGCAATCGTGATTACAATTCTCTTATTCACAGCAAGTTCTCCTAACTTTGTTTTTGTGATTTGTACTGCGCTTTGATTACGGCAATGCATTTACGTTTGGATTGCAATTCTCGTTGCAAAAAAGTTTTTAAAAAATTCAATCCGGATTTCTGTCTCTCACGTAATCATCATTGAGAAGAAAAGAAATTCTGCTCCGGCTGCCGGCTGAATCCTTCTCCAATATGTCTTGCTGCGAAAACAAGTTGGAGCGTGCCATAATGAGCGCTCATGCCATTCGAGCTCTTCATCAACGGCGGCACGTTTGATGTCCACAGCCTCGACGAGCTGCGTTTGCAGCTCAGGAAAGTCAATCAGACACAGTTTTCAGAATTGGAGTTATGCACACCTGACGGCTGGCCGGTGCTTCATGTGCTTGTGAATGGTGAAACAGCCTGGCTGATGTTTCTGCGCTACGAGGGTGATGCCGGCTTTTCCACGCGTAATCCCGACTACGCCGGATCAGAAAAAGATGTAATCGAGTTCTACCTCTCCAACGGACAACGCGATGAATACCCAGCTTCGTGGAACATCACGACCATCGAAGCCTTGCGCGCACTGGAATATTTTTTTACTGACTCCAAGCGCGCACTCTGGCTCGCTTGGCATGAAGGCTAGGTCGTGTCATCGGCCCGCAAATCGGCGATCAGCTTTCACCTTGTGGATACAATCGCCTTCATTATTGCTTGTGGTTAGAGCAGGGAATCGAGGGTTGGGAATCAGCGGGATCGGTGGAATCAGGGGTTTTGGATAAAAGCTTGCCGTCTTTCAGGGTGTACTCGGTGCCTCGCCAGGTCACATTGTGTCCGGCGAAGCTGACGAGCCATACGGCAGCGGCGGCCCAATCCCGTAAAGGCAGTAGCCAAAAGTTGCGCCAGATTTGCCGGTCGTTCAGAACGCCGGCGGCCACGATGATGGCTGAGGTAATGCGCAGCCCCAGGGCGGCAGCCAGCAGCAGCAGCGACCAGGTTGCTCCTCCAGCCACGGCCGCGGTAATCATGGCCCAGGGAATCACGTAGGTAATGGTCGAACCCAGATAGCCCCACGGACGCGAGTCGCGTATCCCGCGCGCCAGTCGCAACTGGTGCTGAAAAAATTCGCTCCAGGTATAGGCCGGCAAAAAAGTCTGCACGCTTTGATCGGCAACTTCAACTTTGAATCCGGCACGCGAGACGCGGGCCCCAAGCTGGTAATCATCGGAAAGATAATTCACCAGAGATTCCAGGTCTCCGGCCTTTTCCAGGACATGGCGCGGCAACGCCAGTGTAGCGCCAAAAGCGAAATGCAACCCGCCTTCCAGGGTGCGGGCTGCGAGCACTCCCGATGCAAAATCTGTGTTGATGCTCAGCGCCTCCAGGTGCGAGCAAAGCGAGTTCGAAGCCCGGGCGCTATAGAGGCAGGTCACCATACCCACTTGTTTTGACCGGAACGGACGCATGACGTGGCGTAGGTAATCGCTTTCAACCCTGATATCGCCGTCGTTGATCACCAGGTACTCGTAACGGGCGGCGGGGATCATCTGCATCAATTTGCCGACTTTAGGATTTGTGCCCATACCCGGGGAGCAGACCACCGCCTCGATTTTTCTCTGGGGAAACTCGCGGCGAAGCTGCTCGATCAGCGGAGCGGCAGTGTCTTCCGCGTGACTCAGGCCAAAGATGATTTCGTACTCGGGATAATCCTGGACACAGTGGCTGCGGAAACTTTCATAGGCTCCGGGGTCGTAGCCTTTAACAGGTTTCAAGATGGAAATTGGAGGGGTGGATTCCTTCGACTCTGTTCCGCCATTGCCGCGCAACCGGAAAAACTGCCGTATGCCTGTAAAAACCAGAATCTGATACGCCACGCCCGCCAGCGTAGGGACGAGCGGCACAAGTACATACCAATGATGCGTTAGGAAAAAAAGCATTAATAAATTTAATCTTTAGAGAATGTAAAGCTCTTGCACGAAAGGCCAATTTACTATCATATCAAGAATGCTGCTGATTCTTTCATGCAATAGTATGAGGGGTAAGGGCTGGCGTTAAGGTTTTAAAAATCAGGGACGTACCCCTTTTGTCTCTACTTTACTCTTTCTCGCCTATACTCAGCCAGTGCCGCGAATCGCCATCGTCGCCGATTACGATCCGAGCTTCCCGCCGCATCCTGCCACGAGCGCGGCCCTTGCGCATACAGCGCAGGCCCTGAAAGTTGATCTCACGACAGAATGGTTGCCGACCGAGTCGCTCGCATCGGAAGGTTGGCAACATCGCCTGGACCCATTTCATGGCTTCTTCATCGGTCCGGGGAGCCCTTATAAGAGCCTGCAAGGCGGATTGAATGCAGTCCGTTTTGCTCGCGAATCCGGCCGGCCGCTCATCGCCACCTGTGGCGGATTCCAGCACGTGGTGATCGAATACGCCCGCAATGTCATGGGGTTCAGCGATGCCCAGCATGCCGAGTATGATCCTTATGCCTCCTGCCTGTTCATCTCGGCGCTGGTCTGCAGCCTGGCCGGCAAGGCCCTTCTTATTGATATCCTGCCCGACAGTCTGGCCTTTCGCGCTTATGGCTGCGCACAGGCAGAAGAGAGCTATTACTGCAACTTTGGAATCAACCCCGAGTATCGGCAGGATTTGGAAAATGCAGGGCTGGTTACAGCGGGAGTCGAAGCCGGGGAGGAACAATCGCGGGGCGAATCACGAATCTTGGAGTTGCCCAGCCAGCCTTTCTTCCTGGCGACACTTTTTGTGCCGCAAGCGCGTTCAACGCCAACATCTACCCATCCGTTGGTAGACGCATTTGTGAGCGCGGTAATTTCATCAGCATAGAGTTACAACTGCAATGCCCATAGGAAATGTAGCGTTCTTTAAAAGCAATCATCCAATATAGTTGGCGACTCATCGAACAGAATTCAATATAATAAAAATGATAGCTTCTGAACCGGATGATCGCTGTCCCCAGGTTTTACGCCGGCAACCGCCGGGCCGTTTCATGGGGAGAGAGGAAAGTCCGAACTCCACAGAGCAGTGTGCCAGGTAACGCCTGGGGGCCACGGTTCAAGCCGCGGTCACGGCCCAGTGCCACAGAGAACATACCGCCTCTAACGAGGTAAGGGTGAAAAGGTGCGGTAAGAGCGCACCGCCTCAACAGTAATGTTGAGGGCAGGGCAAACCCCACACGGAGCAAGACCAAATAGGGAAGGATCCGTCGCTTTGCGGCGGAGCGGGCCGGCTCGGCGCGCCAGAACTTCCGGGTAGGTCGCTGATGAGTGCGCGCAGCGATGCGCCGCCTAGAGGAATGATCGTCGTGTCCGGGCGCAAGTCCAGACATACAGAATTCGGCTTACAGGTTCAGTTGCTTCATGGGCCCTTCCGCTTCAGAGATGAAGTAGAAGGGCTTCAATTTTTGTGGTTTGACGTGCAGATGGCGAGGGCGCAGCAGCCTTGTTTTGGCTGCGGAGCCCTTAGATAGGGGTGAGCGCGGAGCGAGCGCCGAAAACGCGCGAGCGCAGCGCGAGGGCGTAGCAGCCTTGTTTTTTGGCTGCGGAGCCCTTAGATAAAAAGCAGGGCTTCAATTTTTGTGACTTGTCAGGCGGATGGCGGATAGAGGGATTGAGTTGTTTGCGTAATGGGGTGATGCTATTTGTGTTGCCAACCCGTCAACCGGCTTGGGCGCGCGCGAAGCAGTGGTCTGAAGGTTGGCCGCCGGAGTGCAATCCAGGCTTTGCGCCTGCAGGGTGCGCTCGCCGAAGATGCGCACGTAGGCAATCGCCTGCATGGCGGTTTGCAGCCACAGGCCGGCCAGGCTGCCGAATTCCAGGGTGACGTGCACATCTTTGACCCACCACGAGGGGTTCTTGGCCAGCTCGCCATCAATACGCCGTATCAGGTAGGTCGTAGCATCCACCCAGGCTTGGCCCCGGATCATATTTTTCTCCTGCCGTTTGGGGATGAGCTGCAAGACGTAGCATGAGCTTCCCTGAAGCTGCTCGGTGCGCAGGAACTTAAAATCGTAATTCCTGCGCGAGATTTCCTGGGAACCTTCATCCTGGGCGGCAGCTCTTTCGTGCTCCAGTACCTGGCGCACAATTTTTTCTCCCTGCCCGCTGCCTTGGGCTTTCTGAATGGCAAAATTCTTGGTGCCCGGCGGCTGGAACTCTACTTTAGCGACAACCTGGGAGGTGGGAGTTTGGGAGTTGTTATCGAAGAATTGGTAACTCCTTGTGAGCGTATAAGGTTGTTGGGACCGGCTGGCAATTTCCGCCCGCTCCATGCGGGAGACGATCGTTTCCACGTCCTGCGCCGGGTCACTTGCGGCTGCAAAGGCACTCTGTAGAGAAGCCAATGCCACCCAGCCGGAAACCATCAGACATACGTAGCGACGTGATGTCTTCATGACTACTCCAAACCGCAATCCTACTGGCTGCGAAAACCACATGTGTCAAAGCGCTGTCACATTTCTGTCAGCAGTTCTGGATAGGTGAACATATGCCATACGCAAAGACCATGGGTTAGCCTGCTGAAGGATTAGAAGCCGCCCGCAGCAACGAGGTGGTCTGGTGGTGAACGACCAATGTGACCAAAGGACTAGAACAGTGTGTTTCTAACGCGCGGTTGCTCTGGCCGAAATCGTGAGAAGCTTGTTCTTGCTGCAAGGGATCCTATGGCTGTTGAAGACGGACGCTGACGAGGCTAAGAGATAGAAGCGGAGCGCTAGAAAGAAAAGAGAAGGCGCTAGCGCACGCCTGCCAGAGCCCGTGCCCGCCGTTCCGGATAAAGCGGGAATCCATCGCAAAATTCCACGACCTGCTTACGAATGCGGAGGAGCGCGGCAGAATCGGTGCGCTGGTTAAGGGCTTCTGCGATCCAGTGTCCCACCTGCCGCATCTGGTCTTCTTTCATGCCGCGAGTGGTAAGCGCCGGCGTGCCCAGGCGGATGCCGCTGGGCTTCAGCGGGGGATTAACGTCAAAGGGAATTGCATTTTTGTTAACCGTAATGCCGGCCTCGCCCAGAGCTTTTTCGGCCTCGCTGCCCAGCATGCCTTTGGAGAACACGTCCACCAGCATCAGGTGCGTATCCGTGCCGCCAGAGATGATGCGGAAGCCTTCTTTAGCCAGCTTCTCCGCCAGAACTTTGGCATTGGCAACTGTTTGCCGAGCATAGTCTTTGAAGGCGGGCTGCATGGCTTCCTGGAAGCAAACTGCTTTAGCTGCGATGATGTGCACCAGCGGTCCGCCCTGGATTCCGGGGAAGACCATTTTGTCTATGGCGACGGCATAGTCAGCTTTGCTCAGGATCATCCCGGCACGCGGGCCGCGTAAAGTCTTGTGGGTGGTCGAAGTCACGATGTGCGCATGCGGCACTGGACTAGGATGCACCCCGCCTGCCACCAGACCGGCAAAATGCGCCATGTCTACTAAATAGAGTGCGCCGACTTTATCGGCAATCTGCCGCATACGGGCAAAATCAATGATGCGCGCATAGGCGCTGCCTCCGCCGATGATCAGCTTTGGCCGCTCCCGCTCGGCAATCTGTTCCAGGTCGTTGTAATCAATAGTCTCGGTATCGCGCGTGACTCCGTAGGGAATGACTTTGTAAGTCTTGCCCGAAAAATTCAGATGATGTCCGTGCGTCAGGTGGCCGCCGTGGGCAAGATTCAATCCCAAAATGGTGTCGCCTGGCTGCAGCACCGCATACATGGCGGCCATGTTCGCCTGCGAGCCGGCATGGGGCTGCACGTTGGCGTGCTCGGCGCCGAAGAGTTGCTTGGCGCGGTCGCGCGCCAGGTTCTCGACGATGTCGGCAAATTCACATCCCCCGTAGTAGCGCTTGCCGGGATAACCCTCCGCATACTTATTGGTGAACACCGAGCCCATGGCTTCGAGCACGGCCTCGCTGACAAAGTTTTCCGAGGCAATCAGCTCCAGGCCTTCGTGCTGGCGGCGGGCTTCATCGTCAAGAGCAGCGGCAATTTGCGGATCGGTTTCAGAGAGCGGTTGCGACATCCAGTTGGACTTCATAATTAACAAAATTTTAACAGCATCGGGCGGTGGGATAGGAGAGAAAAAGCTTAACCACAAAGAACACGAAAGACAAAAACCAACCGCGGATTTCACGGATTCACGCGGATGAGGCTGAGATTCGTCTTCGCCAGGTAAACCTAATCCACGGTTGGTTTGCTTTTCTTCGTGTCCCTTTGTGAATCCCTTCGTGTCCTTTGTGGTTAAGCTTTTCTACATCAACAACTGTTTTTTCTTCTGCACAATGGGATGCTGCATCTCCTGCAAGTCGTTTTTCACCTGGTTCAGCCCATAGACGCAGTGTTCAAACTCCTTCGAGAGGCGGGCGAACAGGGGCGCGACTTTGGCATATTCAAAGTGCTCGAACTTAGAGACGATGTAGTAGCTCTCTTTGCCGGCCTTCATGAAGTCAATAAAGTTTTCCATGCGCTGCCGGCGCAGGCGGTAGTGGTTGATGCTCTCGGGAAACAGTCCGGTGAAGAAAAGCGTGTAGTCGCCAATGTGCTTGCGCACCTGGCGTTCGCGGTCAAACGATGGGGCCTCGCCATAGACTGGGTCCGATTCCAACAGCATTTCGCCTACGTCGTGCAGGGGCCTGCCAGAGGCGTTATGGACCTTGTAAAGTTGTTCAGTATCGCAGAATTCGCACAGCATGTTGGAGATATAGGCGTGGACTTCCGAATCCTTAATGCCTACATCTGAAGAGAAGTGATAGCGTACCAGTTCCTGAAACAGCCTGAGTAATGGGTTCGATTCCGCAATCATCTGACTACACCTCCGCCCTGGTCTGGGTTAAGTACATCTCTCAAACTTCTTTCCTTAAGGGGGAAGCTATTTACTTTGATGGCAATCTAAGGCCTTTGGGTTCACGGACGCAATAAGAAAGTGTGTGCTCCGCGCATTTTGTTAGCAGTCAACCCAGGTGAGTGCGAATCAGTGGTGGAAGAAAAGATATGCAGCGCTGGCAAGGTCCACATAAAGATGGGCCAGGATGATCGGTAATATGCGCCGGCTTTTTGCATAGTAAACCGCGTAGACCGAAAACAGTGCCGCAATGGAGAGCATATTGGGCACGCCCTGATAGATGTGGTAGAGCGATTGAATACCTACACTAAAGATGCCCGCCAGCAGAAGGCTGTTCTTCCAGGCGATGATCTCAGACATGACGTAAGCGCGAACAATCAGCTCCTCGAAAAAAGCATTGAGCACCAGGAACACGACAACAATGATGGAAACATGTGTGCCCAGCATGGCGGCGGCGTTGTCCCAGCGCTGCACGTAATGTCCGGTCGCGCGATAGTACGCCCAATTGATGCAAACGTAGCAAACTCCAGAGGCGAACCAGGAGAGCAGGAACAAGCCCACCGAAACAGGAATGTCGAGCAAACGAAATGAGAGGCCGATGTCGCGCAGGGTACGTCCCTGGCGGAACAGGATATAAGACAACAGGGCGAGAGAACCCGCTTCCTGAACAATTGCCGCGCTAAGCCGGAATGAAATATAGGATGGAGATCGCGGCGCGGTACCAAACAAAAAATAAGCAAAAAATGCATTTAGAAGCGGAGGTCCGATTGCGACTCCCAGCAACAGCAGCAGTTCAAGCCTGCGTACGGAGAGCGGAGTCTGTTGGGCGGCGGGTAAAGAAGGCGGAGCCGGATCGGCAGGGCCTGAATCCTTGTTCGTTTCCTGCAGTGTAGGATTGGCGGAGTCCAGGTCCATGCGCTGAATAGCCTGAGTCTAACAGCAACTTGTCCTGAACGTATCTTCTGAATAGAATGCTCACACTCAGATTATGCCTCGTCAAAACATATCCAGTGGAACGCGTTGGGAGCCGATTGTAGGATATTCGCGCGCGGTGCGCATCGGCAATGTCGTGCACGTTTCCGGCACTACGGGCACGGACGCCGATGGAAAAGTTGCCGGTGATGCTTATGCCCAAACCGTGCAGACCTTGAAGAACATCGAGTCGGCCTTGAAAAAAGCGGGCGCGGACTTGAAAGATGTCGTGCGCACGCGCATCTTCGTCACCAATATTGCTGAGTGGGAGCAGGTCGGCCGTGCCCACGGAGAGTTTTTCAAAGATATCCGCCCGGCGACTGCCATGGTTGAAGTCAGCAAGCTGATCGCGCCCGAGATGCTGGTCGAAATTGAAGCGGAAGCCATCATCGGCGCCGACTGACACCAATAACAAATGTTCCGCTGCAGGGGAACAATATGACCATTCGCAAGCTTTTTCTACCTGTTTTGCTCGCCTTCACTGCGCTTGCACAGATAAAAGCGCAGGAAAAACCCGGTACGCCTGCCGGGAGCGACGCGCAAGTTAAAGTCATCCGCGCCGGCACGCTGATTGACGGCTCCTCGGCTCAACCGCGTCATAACCAGGTCATCGTCATTCGCGGCAACCACATTGAAAAAGTTCTGCCTGAGCAGGCAGCCGAAGCCGTACCCGGCGGTCCGGGCGTCGAGATCATTGATCTAAGCCGTGCCACCGTGCTGCCTGGCTTGATAGACACTCACACTCACACTTTCCTTCAAGGTGAAGATCCTGACCAGGGTGGCTACGATATTCAGCTTCTGAAATATGGGCTGGCCTACCGCGCCGCACGCGCCACGGTTTCGGCGCGCCGTGCCTTAGAGCAGGGCTTTACCACCATTCGCGATCTCGAAACCGAGGGCGCCGGCTATGGCGACATCGGCATCAAGCACGCAATCGAAGACGGATATATTCCTGGCCCTCGCATCTTTACCACGGGACGCGCAATTTCAACCACCGGTGGATATCCTCTCGAAGGCTACGCTCCTGAAATTGAGAGCACGTTGCCCAAAGGCGTGCAGATCATTGATGGTCCCATCGAGGCCCGCAAAGCTGCCCGCGAGCAGTTGGATAACGGGGTGGATTGGGTCAAGGTCTACATGACGCATCGCTCCTGGCTCGACAAGCAGGGCAATCTGGTTTCGCAGCCCACGCTCACCGTGGAAGAATTGAAGGCCATTGTGAATGAAGCCCACGGCTGGAAGAGAAGAGTTGCCTGTCACGCTTACAACGGCGAGGGATTGCAGCGCGCCCTTGATGGCGGATGCGACTCCATCGAACACGGCCTGGAGTTGACCGACGCCAACATCGCTCAGATGCTCAAGCAAGGCACCTGGTACGTGCCCACATTGAGCGTTTACTACTCCTGGTGGTCGCCGGAAGGCACGGCTGCGGGCAAGCGTGACCGCAAACGCGCCGAAGTGCATATCCTCTCTTTCCAGAAGGCAATGAAGGCGGGGGTGAAGATCGCCTTCGGTACAGACGTAGGCGGCTTCAGTTGGAGTGATCCCATCGCGCAGGAGTTCGGGCGCATGGTCGAGTTCGGCATGGCACCTATGGATGCAATCCAGGCCGCAACCTCCCGCGCCGCCGAGCTGCTGGAGATGCAGGGCCAGTTGGGTGTGGTTGCTCCCGGCGCGTATGCGGATATTGTGGCGGTCTCGGGCGATCCGCTGAAAGATGTGAACGAGTTGAAGTCGGTCAAATTCGTCATGAAAGACGGAAAGGTCTTCAAGAACGAGCTGCAATAATCATGGCTGGCTACTCGGGAACACCGCTGATCAAAAAACTGGGAATTAAAGAAGGCTTCAACATCGCTCTGATCGAAGCTCCCTCGGATGTAAGCAAAGAACTCGGAATCTCGCCGAAAAAATCAAACGGTAACCCGCCGCTCGATTACGTGCATTTGTTTGTGAAGACCCAGGCAGAACTGAAGACAAAATTCCCACTTTGGGCGGCAAAACTTACTCCGGCGGGTATGTTATGGATCTCGTGGCCGAAGAAAACCTCCGGTGTAGCTACAGACTTGAATGAAAACATCATCCGCGACGTCGGACTCGCTGCAGGCCTGGTAGACGTGAAGGTCTGCGCCGTGAATGAAATTTGGTCAGGGCTGAAATTTGTGATTCGCCTCAAAGATCGGCCGGTGCAAAAATCAAAACCCAAAAAATAAAACCATGAGAACCAATCGCACCATCGCCCTGGCCCGCATACTTACCGGCATAATATTTCTCTTCCTGGGAGAGTTCAAAGTCGCCTCGCCGGCCTTTGCTCACGGCGGCTTTCAGAAATATCTGCAGTCTTTTATTGGAGTGGAAGCGGTCCCGTTTTATGGCCGGTTCCTGGCGCGCTTCGTGATGCCGCACGCTGAATTCCTGGGATACACCATCGGCGTGCTCGAACTCGTCATCGGTGCCTTTCTGGTGTTGGGCCTGTGGGTGCGTCCGGTTTCTGTTGTCGGCATGCTGTATATGCTCAACCTCACGCTGGCGACCTGGCACGGCGGCGGCCAGGGACCAATGTGGCACTACGTCGCCAACCAACTCGATCACATCCCGCTGTTGTTGCTTTTTGCTGTTTTCTTCACAACCTACGCCGGCGAAGTGTGGGGGATTGATGGATTTCGTTCATCAAGAGGCGGCAGGCACTCGGCGTATTGAGAGAATGTCCGTGTGAAGCGCGGTTGATAGCCAGTGCTTGTGCTCGTTTGTTGAGTTGTTGGCAGGCGCATCTTTACTGCCACTGTTCGATCATCCAGCAGGCGCGCCGGGCATATCGGCGCAGGCGCGGGTCGGGATTGATCACCACGCGCTGCCCTACGCGCTGCAGCATCGGCAGGTCAGAATACGAGTCGGTATAGAACCAGCTTGATGCCAGGTCAACCTGCTCTTGGGCGGCGAACTGCTCTGCCCAGTGTACCTTGCCCACCCCATAACAGGCCGGAGGTTGGATTCGGCCTGTGAATCTACCGCCCTCGACCTCGAGCCGTGTGCATAGGACGCCGTCGAGCCCAAGTGCTTCGGCCACTGGCTCGGCCACATAGCGTGGCGATGATGACAGGATCATGCACACGTGCCCGTCTTTGCGGTGGCGCGCAATGCGTTCGCGCGCTGCCGCCTGAACCTCACACAAGATCTCGGCATGAACCCAAAGGCGGCATTTTTCTACCAGTTCGGCTTCGTCGCCGCCCGCCATGCCAGCTACAACGCGCTGGGTCACATTTTCGAAATCCAACGCGGTGAATTTGTATCGCATCAGCCATGTAAGCGCGCGCACCATTTCCAGCCGCGTCAATTCGCCGTGCCGGCGCAGGTAGTCAATCCACCGCCGCCCAGAATTACAGCGGAGCAGCGTATTATCCATATCAAAAAATGCCGCAGTGCGTACCATTTACATATATTCCATGGGAAAAGGGTTCGGCGCAAGACATTCGTGATACTCAAGTCCGCGCAATTCGGGGTCTATTCGGTCTTTCAGCGGCACTCCCCGCCGAACGGTATAATCAAGAATTAGCTCTATGCCAAAAACTCGACTGATACGTTCCACCACAGTGCTGTGCGTCCGCCGCGAAGGGAAGGTTGTTATGGCCTCCGACGGGCAGGTGACGCTGGGTGAGGCGGTTATCAAACACACAGCCAAGAAGATCCGCAAACTCTACCAGGATAAAGTCTTGGCCGGGTTTGCCGGCTCCACCGCAGATGCCTTCTCGCTCTTCAGCCGCTTTGAAGCCAAGCTGGAGCAGTATCACGGCAATATGGGACGCGCCGCCGTCGAACTGGGCAAAGACTGGCGCACCGATAAAGTTCTCCGCCACCTGGAAGCGCTGTTGCTGGTCTGCGATGTCGGCCAGACCTTTGTCATCAGCGGCGGAGGCGACGTTATTGAACCTGACTCCGGCATCGCCGCCATCGGCAGCGGAGGGGCCTATGCCACCGCGGCCGCCCGCGCTCTCTATGAAAATACCAATCTGCCGGCGCGCAAGATCGCGGAAGAGGCCATGCGCATCGCCGGTGAAATTTGTATTTACACGAATAACAATGTAACCATCGAAGAACTGCAAGGCTGACGGCCCGCCCAACCGTGGGTTTGACATCGAGATAAGAAATGTTTTTTGTGTTTTCTTCATTTCTTGAATATTTTCTCCGTGTCCCCGTGTCGTCATGGTGAAATAGCTATTAACAGGAGTTGTATTGTGGCTCTTTATCTCCCCGGAACTACTGAAGAACAGGAACTCGTGCTCGATGAGCTTACCCCGCGCGAGATCGTCGCTGAACTTGATAAATACGTCATCGGCCAGGCAGCCGCCAAGCGTGCTGTTGCCATTGCTCTGCGCAACCGCATGCGCCGCCAACGGCTGACGCCCGAGCTGGCGGAAGAAATTATTCCCAAGAACATCATTATGATCGGCCCCACGGGCGTGGGAAAAACTGAAATTGCCCGACGCTTGGCCAAGCTGGCCAACTCGCCCTTCATGAAGGTTGAGGCTTCAAAATTTACCGAGGTCGGCTACGTGGGCCGCGACGTCGAATCCATGGTCCGCGATCTGGTGGAGATTGCCATTGACATGGTGCGCCAGGAAAAGCTGGAAGACGTGGCCGATAAAGCCGAGCTGAACGCCGAGGAGCGCCTGCTTGATCTCCTGTTGCCTCCTCCGGCGCCTGCTCCCACGGATGGCAATCCTAACGTCTTGCCCGCGGAGAGTGACTCGCACCATCGCACCCGCGAGAAGCTGCGCCAGCAACTGCGCGAGGGCAAGCTCGACGAGCGCACGGTTGAGCTGGAGGTGCGGGAGAAATCATTCCCCGCCTTCGAGATCATCTCCAACCAGGGCGTGGAGGAGATGGACGTCAATATTAAAGACATGCTACCCAACATCTTCGGCCAGCGCACCAAGAAGCGCAAGGTGAAGGTCAGCGAAGCCATTGAATACCTCATCCAGGAAGAAGAGCAGCGCCTGGTGGATATGGACCAGGTAACGCGCATTGCCGTCGAGCGCGTCGAGCAGTCGGGCATCATCTTCCTCGACGAGATTGATAAGATTGCCGGACGCGAAGGCGGCCACGGGCCAGACGTCTCGCGCGAAGGCGTGCAGCGCGACATTCTTCCCATTGTGGAAGGCACGACTGTGAATACCCGCTACGGCATGGTGCGCACCGACCATATTTTGTTTATCGCCGCCGGGGCATTCCACGTCTCCAAGCCCAGCGATCTTATTCCCGAATTGCAGGGCCGTTTCCCAATTCGGGTAGAGTTGCAGTCGCTCACCATGGAAGACTTCATACGCATTCTCACCGAGCCCAAGTCTTCACTGGTCAAGCAATATACGGCGCTGCTCGAAACCGAAGGACTGAAGCTGGAGTTCACCCCCGAGGCCCTCGATGAGATTGCACACTTTGCTTTCCGCGTGAATGAAAACATGGAAAATATCGGGGCGCGGCGCCTGCATACCATCATGGAGCGCGTGCTGGATGCCGTGAGCTTCGATGCGCCCGACTTGAAAGAAAAAGAAGTGAAGATTGATGCCGCTTACGTGCAGAAGATGCTCAGCGATATCGTGAAAGACCAGGATTTGTCGCGCTATATCCTGTAATCCAAATCTCCTGATCTCGGGTCCGATTGAATAGCAACCCCAAATCCGCAGTGTTGCTCGCATTCGCCCTGGGTGTGCTGCTGTATGTGGCTTACACCTTGCGCTACACACTGCTGCTCCTCTGGGTGAGCGTGCTCATGGCCGTGCTTCTCAGCCCGATCGTGGATTGGATTTCCCGCTGGAGCATCAAAGGACGCCACCCCGGCCCAGGCTTTAGCCTGTTGATTTTCTTCTCTGGGATTGCGGTTGTCCTCGGCCTGTTTTCCTGGCTGGTCGTTCCCCCGATTGTGAGCGACGCCCGCGGGCTCTCTCAGCAGCTGCCCGATCATGTGCAGCACCTGGTCAACTGGGCCCATCAGCACCTGCCCATGAGTTCGCATCTCGACGAAAACGATCTCAAGCGTTACGCAGAGCTCTTGATCGGCGGCATTGGCGGCGTATTTAGAAACGTCACCAGCGGCGTTGTCCAATTCATTACTGTCATTTTGTTGGCGGCATACTTCATTCTGGACGGCAAGACTTCGTTCGACTGGATGGTCTCGCTCTTTCCGGCAGGCCAACAGGGGCGTTTGCGTGCCACCCTTGAGCGTGGCGGCAGCCGCATGCGGCGGTGGCTCGGTGGCCAGGGATTGCTCATGCTGGCTCAAGGAATCACAGCCACCATCGCATATTGGTTGCTGCACGTGCGTTATTTTTATGCGCTCGGTGTCTTGGCCGCGATCTTCAATATTATTCCCGTTCTGGGACCAGTGCTGACGCTGATTGTTGCTGGCCTGGTCGCTGCGCTTGATGGTTTTGGCAAGGTTCTGGGAGTTACGATCTTCTACGTGGTCTATCACAACCTGGAAAATGCTTTTCTCAATCCGCGTATCATGAAAGCGCGCGTTCATCTGCCCGCGGTGGCTATCATCGTTTCCATCGTCATCGGCGAGGCCGTCGCGGGAATTTTGGGAGTACTGATTGCAGTCCCCACCGCCGCCCTGATCGCAGAGCTCATCAGTGAGTATCTGGTCAAGAGCAATAGCGCGCCTGGGTCTCCAGAGCCAGCACTTCCGGCTCAACTTGCTTCCAAGTAGGAAGCATTTTCCGCTCCTGCTGGACAATTAGCAAGCCGCGCCTATACCCTGAGTCAATACTCATATGGGCTCAGAAGCAGTCATTTCTGTTCGTGATTTACGAAAAAATTACGGTGCGCTGGAAGCGGTCAAAGGCATTGACTTCGAAGTATGTGCGGGCGAAGTCTTTGGACTTTTAGGACCGAACGGCGCGGGCAAGACGACCACGGTAGAAATCCTGGAAGGCCTCCGTCCGCGCAGCGCCGGTGGGGCTTCTGTTCTGGGATTCGATCCCGACCGCCAGACCCAGCAGTTGAAGGACCGCATCGGAGTCTGTTTGCAGGCCACCAACCTGCCGGAAAAAATCCGCGTGCGCGAAGCGCTTGACCTATTTGCGACTTTTTACACCCGCAACGTCAGCGCCGATCAGCTTCTCAAGCGCCTGCAGTTGTGGGAGAAACGCGAGGCGTTTTACTCGACCCTCTCCGGAGGCCAGAAGCAGCGGCTGGCAATTGCACTCGCGCTGGTGAATGATCCGCAACTGCTGTTTCTCGATGAGCCCACCACGGGGCTTGATCCTCAGATTCGCCTTGAAATTCACCGCCTGGTGGAAGAGCTGAAGGCGGAAAAGCGTACCGTGGTGCTGACCACGCATTACATTGAAGAGGCCGAGCGCCTGTGCGACCGCGTGGCCATCATGGATGAAGGCAAGATCGTCGCCATGGGCACGCCTAAAGAGCTGCAGCAGAAGAGCCGCGAGCAATCCCGTATCGAGATCACGTGCGCCCAGCCTTTTGATGGCATTCAGTTACCGCAATGGCCCGATGCGGTTGACAGCTGCCTGGATGACGACCGCCGCACTCTGACGGTCCATTCCACCCGCCCCGCCCGTACTTTGGTGGAGATCATGAAGTGGCTCGACCAGAACGGAATGCAGTTGGAAGATGTACACCTGAAGCGGCCTACCCTGGAAGATGTCTTTGTGGAGCTTACAGGCAAGAAGCTGCGGGACTAAATCGAAATCAAATGAACACGAAATCTTATTTGGCACTCATTGCGATTGATCTGAAGCTGGCGTTACGCCGGCCGGCGGTGATCTTTTTCAATTATCTTTTCCCGCTCATGTTCTTTTTTATCTTTGGAATGTTGTTTAAGGCAGGCCGCGTGCCCGGCGCCATTACTCAGGTTCTGAGCATGACCATTGCACTGGGCGTGCTGGGCAATGGATTGTTCGGCGCAGGCTTGAGGGCCATCCAGGAGCGAGAGCTGAATATCCTGCGCCGCTACAAGGTGACGCCGATTACTCCGGTCCCCTTGCTGTTGGGTTCCATGGTTACCGGCTGGGTCATTTTCTTGCCTTACATCGTGGTGATATTCTGGCTCTCGCACGTCCTCTACCACATGTCATGGCCGTCAAACATGGTGTCAATTCTGGTCTTTATATCCGTGGGGCAAGTGGCCTTTCGCGCCATGGGATTGGTGATTGCCTCGGTCGCCAACTCCATGCAAGAGGGCACAATCCTGGTGCAGCTTTGCTACTTTCCCATGCTATTTCTGAGCGGCGCTACTTTTCCTGCTGAAATGTTTCCCAGGTGGCTTCAGATCGTCACGAATTTCATCCCTGCAACCTATCTGGTGAGAGGAGTAAAAGAGTTGATGGTGGAAAACCATAGCCTGAGCCAGGAATGGACAGCGCTTGCGGCACTGCTCACCACCATCGTGGTCGGAGTAATCGTGGGCATGAAACTCTTCCGCTGGGAAAAAGACGAGAAGATCCGCACCTCCGCCAAGCTCTGGATTCTTGCCGTACTGCTGCCGTTTCTGCTTTTGGGAATCTGGCAGGCGTACAAATAGAGTTCAGCTCATATCTGCGGCCGACAGTGGAAGCCTGGGTTTGCGTGTGACCCAAAATCGCCGCCGTCAGGTGAAAGAAGTCACCTGCCGCGAGCTTGCTTTGCAGGTAGAATAGCTCTGTCGGCTCCATACGCACTTTGCGCGCCCGTAGCTCAGTTGGATAGAGCGGCTGGCTTCGAACCAGTAGGTCGGGAGTTCGAATCTCTCCGGGCGCGCCATTCCTTCCAACCCTCGCATTTTCGATATCAAAACATTCACGCCCGATCCTTCGGCTGCGCTCAGGATTTCGCCTGCGGACTCTCACCCCAGCAAGCCAAAACCGGGCTTGCCGGGGACCCCGAGGCTCCCGCTTCGCTCACGCCCGCAAAACGGCTCAAGTTCGAATCTCTCCGGGCGCGCCATTCCATCGATTTTGCTCTTTGGAAGATCACGTCAAGCAGTGTGCGACGGGGGTACTTGCAGCAAGTGGCTGGAGCCCTAAAAACAGCGCTGATCACCGCATATTTGCTGGGGAAAATTGATTTCAGGGTGGGGACTTGCTGTGTGACAGCTCAAAGTTCGCAGCTCCAAGCTCCAAGGAAAAGCAAAGCCTTTTCGCCACGGATGAACGCGGATGAAAAACTGCTTCCATTCCAAGGGCTCCGCTGCGCTGCGCCCGGCCTTCGGCAGAGCGGAAGGAACACTTTGTCCATCCTTACCCAGCGCTGGCGCGCTGGGCTAACCTCTGTTCGCGCTTACAGCGCTCGAATTTTCAAAGACTGGCTTCATTCTAAGGGCTCCGCAGCCAAAACACGGCTGCTACACCGTCCTCACCCCATCAAGCCAAAACCGGGCTTGCTGGGGACCCCGACTCGCGCTACGCTCGCGCAATCCGGCGCTCGCTTCGCGCTCACCCGTTCTAAGGGTTCGGCAATACCGACCGACAACGAATTTTCAAAGACCTCTAAGGGCTTTATTCTAAGGGCTCCGCGGTAGACCGCTTTGCCCTCGCGCTGTGCTCGCGCTGGCTCGGCGCTCGCTCCGCGCTCAGCTTTCACATAAGGGCTCCGCAGCCAAAACAAGGCTGCTGCACCCTCGCGCTACGCTCGCGCAATCCGGCGCTCGCTCCGCGCTCACCCTATTCAAATTAAACCCTGCATTCTGGAATGCTGTTCGAACTTGTGAATCTGCCTTTCTACCTTCTTTCAACCTTTCTACCTTCTTTCAACCTTTCTACCTTCTTTCAAAACGTACGTATGTAACGAGGGCCGGGGCTCGGGCCGTTCTGCTGCGAACTGTTCTCCGGAGCTTTCTCTGGCTGGTTTGGCACTATGAAAGGTGGAAAGGGAGAATGCCCGTGCAGGATTCGTTCATAGCGCTGGGAGCCTCCCTGCTGGCCGTTTGCTTGTGGTTCGTTTTGTTCGTTCCGTTGCTGGGCTTCTGCCTGTGGCTGGGCTTTTGCCGGTTGCTGAGCTTTTGCCTGATTTTGGACGCTGGTGACGGAGGCGGGGCTGATGCCGTCTTGCATCCCTTGTTCTGGTTTGTCTTCTTTTGTGTATTGTTTTATGTCTGGCTGGACGGGCGAGGAGAAGGGGTTCTCGGCCGAAGTACCGATGGTCTCGCGAGGATAGATCTGGGCCCCGGTGATATCCCTAAATACGAGGTTTAAGCCTTCTATGGGCTGTTTTTTGGCGCGGCGGGAGGCTTGGCGGGTGGCCTCGCGTTGGTTGCGCGCCTCGAACTCAAAGGTGCGGAGCACAGCGAGAGCGCACTGGCGCATTTCGGCGGCGGCGCGGAGGTCAATGTTGCCCTGGCAGAACTGGCGGGCGACCTCATTTAAAAACTCGGCCACGCTGGAGGCTTCGCGCATTGGTTTGGCGAGAAGGCAGGCCAGCTCTGGAATGGCTTGGGGAGTAGCTGGGGGGTTGCGCCTGCGAAGGACTCCGCCGGCGCGGCGTGCCGCCGCGCTTTTCTTTTGGGACTCGGGATCGTGAAGGAAGCAATATTGCCTGCCCTTCCGGGGATGGGCGTTGCACTCGGTCCCGTCAGTACGTTTATGGCAGCAACGGGGTTGCTGGCTGGGGTTGGTTTTTCTTGCAAAGAGCTGTGCGATTTTCATAGATATCCTTTCCGGTATCCTTTTTAGGGACACCTGAGGACAATGATCGCGCACAATTGGTAGAATTGAGCTTTTTGATACCAGAATGATATCATTTCGAATCTTTTTCGCTACTGATAGGCACAGATTTAAAGACAAAATCCCCACCCTTCGCAAAAAGCGCGCGAAAGAGTGGGCCACCCAGCCAGTTCGGGCCTCGACGACGAACTGCTTAGCGTAACGGCCTTATTCCAGGTTCCGCGGCTTACTCCACAGCCGCGGGCACCGTGACTATGGCCGCCGCCATTGCGAGCTTGTGATCCTTGTTCCAGGGCGGCCCGACGGCCCTCCGCACCTGGAGGAAGTAAGCGTCGAGGTTCTCTACGCGCAACGCCTGGCGCGCCGCACCCAAAACGCTCTTGGCGTCGTACCAGTGGACGGGCCAACCCCGTGCCTCGGCCGCGGAGGCCAGGGCCTTGCGGTACATCACCCAGTCGGCAACGTTCTGCGCACGGTAGTCCTTGATTCGCTCGGCAATCGTGGGTGGAAGCTGTGGGCACTTGCGAAGGGCGACACCAAGGATACGCGGCACCGCCATCGTGACAGCCTCCAAGGCAAGCACCGCGTGCCTCTCCGCCGACACGCGCACGCGCTCTACTAACTCCACGGCCTCGCCGAGCGGGAGCCCTTGGCCTTCGCTGTGGTGCGGAATCTTGGGCAGGCCCTCGCCCACGAGTTCCACCCGGCGGCGGTCGAGGAGCCGCCCATCACGCGCCACCGTCACCAGCACCGCCCAACCGCCATGATCTGATACCCCGATGATGCCAGCGTTTTTCGATATGGACATGATGTTCCTCACGCCTAACCTCGCCCTTTCAAGGCTGGGAGCTGGTTGATTGGCTCCGATACGATAGCTCAACAAAGCCGTTCTTATAAGCGACTACGTTCTTCAGATGCCACTTCTGCTCGGTGCCGGAGATACACAAGCAATCTTCAATTTCAGCGGACGTCAACCTGGAAAAAGCGTCTGGTAGTTGCCTGCGAGTAATGGCCTTTCCCCTCAGCCCGAACGCCGACGCGCCTAATCGTGTCCCTGCGTGAAGATAGATCAGAGACGGAGTCTTCCCGAGAAAAGCACCCAGACGATGTGCAATGTCATAGACTGTGAGAGAGCCGATTCCACGGATGGAGCCGATCTCATCTTCGACTATCTGATAAAGTGCAGCGAAATTTCTCGCCCTTCGGAGACTCTTCGCAACAGCCTCCAAACGTTGCTTTGCACGTCCGAGAACGGACTGAGGAATACGCCGCTGATGTGGATGGCGCGCTCCATCCGGTGTCACACAAAGAGATGCCTTCTCCATTACTGCGAACAGGCTGCGCTGGCTTTCGAAATAGCGCATTTCATGACGTGCGCCGCTTCGGAAGTTCAGAATGTAGGACGAGACAATTGCGTCAAGAAACATCACAAACAATTGTATTCTGGAACGGGATTTCTGCTGAGTTTTGCAGATTTGTAAACGTACGCTTATTTAGCACGAACCGCTGTCGACTTGATTAGGACGAAACAGAGGGCCATTCCATTCGATGGTCAATCCGGCTCAGATTTCAGGAAGTTAGAAGACTATAAGGAAAACAGACCCTGAGGTTTTGACTTCTGCGCGGCAGGCCGGACTTTGCCAATGGGTTTGGAGCCAGGAGAATGGCAACGACAAAGATCAGTCCGGTTCCTACGCTCGTACCACCGGTGAGCGATGCAAATCCTATACCTCACAAAGTTTCTCATTCGGCAACCTTCTGGCAACGACATCGCTTTGGGCTGATCGGAACCGTCTTGGCAGTCGCCGCAGCCGCATTTGCCTATTATCACTGGGTCTTGGCGAAACCCAAGGTTGTCTACACTACTGCGACCGTCCAACGTGGCGATGTCGAGAGCACGGTCGTGGCCGCCGGTATCGTTCAGCCCGTCAAGTATGTCGATGTTGGAGCCCAGACTTCCGGCATGCTCAAATCATTGAAGGTCCAGCGTGGCGATCACGTGGAAAAGGGCCAGTTGCTCGCGGAAATTGACCCGGCTCTGGCGGACACCGCGCTCACATCGTCCAACGCGGCGCTCTCGAGCATAACATCGCAGCGCGCTGTCAAACAGGCGGCACTGGTGCTCGCCAAGGCGCAGTTGGTCCGGAGCGATGAGCTCTTTGCCGCACTGGTAATCTCGGCAAGCGACCATGACGTAGCCCGGGCTAGCTACGCTGCCGCTCTCGCCGACGTCGCCTCGCTCTCGGCGCAGATGAGGCAAGCCGGCGCGGCCGTAGCCACCGGCAAAACCAATTTGGGCTATACCAAGATCACGGCGCCCATGGCCGGTGAAGTCGTTTCCATCACTCTGCTGGAAGGTCAAACCCTCAACGCCAATCAGTCGGCGCCGAATCTCATGCGCATTGCCGACATCAGCACCGTGACCGTCTGGTCGCAGGTTTCGGAAGCCGACATTGTCGACGTCAAGCCCGGCCAGGCTGCCTATTTCACCGTCCTGGGCTCGCCCCGGCGCTGGTCTGGGAAAGTCCGGCAGGTTCTTCCCACTCCGGAGCTCATCAACAACGTAGTCTTCTATGACGTTCTCTTCGATATCCCCAATCCTGGGGGTGAACTGAAAATTCAGATGACGGCACAGGTTTTCATCGTGTTGGCGCAGGCCAAGGGCGTGTTGCTGGTACCGGCAGCCGCCATCGGTAATGCCAGCGAAGGTTCGGTCGTCAAGGTGCAAGTGCTCAAACCCGATGGCAGCGTTGAGATGCGCACGATCAAGATCGGCATTAAAAGTGAGCTTGCAGCCGAGGTCACCGCCGGACTGAACGAGAATGAGAAGGTCGTCATCGACGGAAAGACGGCAACGGCAACGGCGGCCAAGAAGACCAGCGCGCTGAGCTCTCAGAAGGGCCGCTAATGCCCGCGACGCTGCTCGAATTGCGTGCGGTCAGCCGCACCTACACAACCGGCGGTGAGCCGCTGACCGTGCTCCGGGAAGTAAGCCTGGAGATACACAGCGGGGAATTCGTCGCCATCATGGGCGCATCCGGCTCCGGCAAATCCACGCTGATGAATATCATTGGCTGTCTCGACAAACCGTCGAGCGGCACCTACTCCATCCGCGGCATCGACGTAGCTACTCTGGATAGTGATCAACTGGCAGCCCTGCGGCGCGACACCTTCGGCTTCATCTTTCAGCGCTACAACTTGATGTCCGATCTCAATGCCGTCGAAAACGCGGAGGTTCCGGCCGTTTACCGCGGCATGGCCAAGGCGCGGCGGGCCGAGCACGCGAGCGGCTTATTGGAGGAACTCGGACTGGGCGACCGTCTGGAACACTTTCCCGGCCAACTCTCAGGCGGCCAGCAGCAGCGCGTCAGCATCGCTCGAGCGCTCATGAATGGCGGGCCGGTGATTTTGGCCGACGAACCGACCGGAGCGCTGGATAGCCAGGGCGGCAAGGAAGTCATGGCCATCCTCGTGAAACTGCACAGACAAGGCCACACCATCATTCTGGTGACCCACGACAGCGACATCGCTGCGTATGCGCACCGCATCATCCGCATCGCGGATGGCCGAATCACCTCCGACGAGCAGCAGCAACACGGCGAGACGGATAGTCGGGCGCAGGCCGGCAATCCGGAAATGGATGTCAAGGCAGGCTCAGCCGTCCTCGGCGAGTCTCTGAAGATGGCCTTTCGTTCGCTCGTGCACAATCGCTTGCGGACTCTGCTGACCATGCTGGGAATCATCATCGGCGTCGCCTCTGTAGTTGCCTTGATGGCAATCGGAAACGGAGCCAAGCAGGACGTCCTCGATCGCATCCAGGCTATGGGTACCGACCTGTTGACGGTTAGGCGCGGAGCGCCGGCGGCTCGTGCCTCATCCAACATGGTGACCAGTTTTCTGCCGGAAGATCTGCCGTCGATGGGTGCCTTGCCTGGTGTCGCCATCGCGAATCCGGAAACGGACATCTCCGCGTTGCTGCGCTTTGGCGACCAGGATCTGACGGTCACCGCATTCGGCACCGGCGAAAGCTTCCCCGCTGTGCACGACTGGCCTCTGCAATTAGGCGTGTTCTTCTCGGCCGAACACGTCATGCGCTATTCCCAGGTCGTTGTACTCGGCCAGACTGTCATGAAGAACCTTTTTCCCAAGGGCACGGATCCACTGGGCCAGTACGTGCTCATTGGCAGAGCGCCTTTCCTGGTCATTGGAGTCTTGAGCAGCAAAGGCCTGAATACCCGGGGCGACGATATGGATAACTCCGTCTGGCTTCCCTACACCACAGCCGGAGCGCGCGTCTTTGGTCAACGCTTCTTCAGCGATTTCGTCATAAGAGTAGCGCCGGGCGCGGACATGACCATGGTGCAATCTGAACTCAGCACACTGCTGATGAAGCGCCACGGCAAGGAAGACTTCGACATCCGGAACATGGCCGACACCATTGCCACGGCCAATGCAACCCAGAACACGCTCACCTCTCTTCTGGTGGCGATTGCCGTGATCTCGCTTGTCGTAGGTGGCATCGGCGTAATGAATATCATGCTGGTCTCGGTCACCGAACGCACACGCGAAATCGGCATCCGCATGGCGATTGGCGCTCGCGGTTTCGATGTGTTGTTCCAGTTCCTCACCGAGGCCGTGATGGTCTGTTTTATCGGCGGACTGATCGGGGTGTTCGCCGGCATTGGTGGTGGCCTGGCAACCTCCACCATCGCAGGTTGGCGCGTAATCTTCACCGTGATACCAATCGTCGTCGCCTTCGCCTGTGCTTTTCTGACCGGGATCGTGTTTGGTTATCTTCCGGCGAGAAAAGCCGCGCAACTCGACCCCATTGAGGCGCTGGCCCGAGAGTAGAACCAGAATGCACTTACGGAATCACGGGCGGTTCCGGCCTGGAAGGGTCCAAGTCACATTGCTTTGACGAACCCGAACGAATTCCACGTTCAAGAAGATTTCTGAACGAGTGGTCGAGATCCGAATATTCTCAATGAGTGCTAGTGAGAAAAAGCTGTAGTTTCATCACTTTTTACTTTTAGGTACTTTCGCTCGGGTCCCCGCAGGCGCTTTCCTCTTCAATTTGATCTGATTGAAAGCAATGGCGTCACGGACGAGATTTTTTAGAGCACGCTCATTTATCTTATCGCCCTCGAACAAATCGATCGCCCGCCACGTGTTGCCTGCGAAGCCGGCGTTGAAGAGCTTGTCAGGATCGGGGAGGCTCGCCCCGTGGGCAAAGGTAAGCTTCACCTTATCTTTGTGGGCGTTGCCGACCGCGATGATTCCGTCGCGAGACCACACGGGGCTTCCCATCCACTTCCATTCCTCGATGATCTCGCGGTCGGCCGCAAGGATGCTCTTGCGGATGCTGGCCAGCGTTTTGCCACGCCAGTCTGTGAGTTTCTTGATTCTCTCGTCTATCAATGCAGAGGCAGATTCCACCGGGACGGGCCTTTTCATGGACACCTCCAAACCTCCGGCAGGATTCCCGGAAGTCACACATCTGTAAAACTTCTCTTGTGAGAGCTTAGGGCTGATTAGATCTTGCCGGCTTTCATGTCCGCGACGCGCTTCTCAAAAGCCGAAGTGTTGGCGTTGTCGGTTTTGCCCTTGGCAATGGCCGCCTCCCCAACCTTGAGGGCTTCTTCTTTCCTGCCGGCCGACCAAAGGATGTTGGTCTTGGTCGAGAGATTTCGAAATGTTTCTTTGACCTTAATCGATTGGTCAACGAATTTTAGCGCCTCGTCCCAATTCTTGTCGTTGGCATAAGTCTGGGCTGCCTGAAGGGGAAGGACTTCGTTCGCCGGATTCGCGGCAATGACCGCGTCAGCCTTTGCCCGCCAGAGCGCCTTCACGTCTTTCACTTCGACGGTAAAGGGAATGCGAACCTTTTCCCAACGGATGTTGACCGTCGCGGAATTTTCGCTGACGGGATCAAAGGTGTAGATCAGCCATTCCTGATTCTCGCTAACCGGTTGTGGCTTGGTTTTGACGCGCAGCGCATCCTTCTTCGAATCGTACGTAAAGCTGCCCCACTGTCCGGCGTCGTTGTTGAAGATGATGGTCCACTCGTCTTTACCGGGAATGGCGTGCAGGCTGTAGGTGCCGGCCTTCAACGGCTGCCCATTGATCAGAACGTCGTCCGTTACCTGAAACGTCGTCGCGTCGTTCGCGCCGGCGCGCCAGACGTGATTGTAAGGAACGATGGGCTCGCCCGCCTTGCGCTCGTTCTGATTGTCGAGAGTGGCTTCGCCCTTGGCACGCGTTTCCATCGTCGCCGGCGCATCCGCGAAGATTACGCGGTCTTTCACCGCCGGCCGACTGTAAGTGATGCTGATGTCGGTAACGCCGATGGTCTGCATCACACTGGCTTTGGGACTGGGATAGATCGGCCTGACCCTCACTGGCGACTGCTGTGCCCGTACATACGGCGCCGCGCACGTCACGGCAAAGAGAATGGCAATGCTGAAAGTTGAAAATCGTTTGGGCGAAATCATTCTGGCACTCCTTCGACGGAGAATCTGGCCTGCATTATCTAACGCGGGTGGGGTTAACGGCAAGCAGAGGGGAGACAATCGGAGACAGAACGGATGTTCCAAGTTCCTTGATCTTCTCGTCGATTAGTGCAGAGGCAGATTCCACCGGGATGGGCTTTTTCATATACACCTCCAACTCTCGCAACCTATTTTAGCGCTTCGCTTAGGATGACAGCTTTGGGGGACTTCTCGATCAACAACAACAACATAGAACCAGCCCCGCGGTTCTAGATTTTCGCTAATGGCAGAAAACGTCCCGCCTGTCCCCGAATTTCCCCGGCTTCAGTTGGACTTTCGGCCAGAGCGCGGACCGTAATCCGGCTTGGGCAGCAGACGGTCGCGGTCGTAAGGCGGGTCTTGGTGCATAGGAATGGGATCATTGGGAAATTCCTCATGCCAATGCCGACGCCAGGTGTCATCCGCGTAATACTTGAGATAGAGCAGGTTATCTTCCTCGCTGCCGCTGCCGAGCATCTGGATGTGGCACGCAGAATTCGCAGCCAGCGGCAATGCCTTTGTTTCTTCCCGCAGGGAATCGGTCCAGAGATGGGTATAGAGCTCGCGGTCGCTGAGATGATCTGTCTGTTCTATAAACACATGAAGCAGGGCGAGCTTTTGGATTATCTCCCAGAGTTTTGCCGTCAGTTCCTCATCCTTGAGCGAATCCGGCGGTGGGAGTGACACGCCCGCGTTTTCAAGTTGCTGGAAGTTGGTCGTCCATGGAGCTTCCTCGCAGTCCACCAGTTGTTTCCAGAATGCCTCTTCCGCCTCGGCTGAGCAGTCGTCCAGGCTACCAACCTCCATCTGGCCACCACAAAGCTCTTCTGCGCGGCGTTTCAAATCTTCGATTCTCTTTTCCCGGTCGTCCTCAGCTTTAGGCTTTGCCACGATCTCCTCCCGGCGCGGCTGACGGCACACTAGTCCGCGCCCTACCCAAGATACGCGCCAATCCTACACGAGGCTGGGCCGGCTTTCTACCCGGCACATTGTTGGGCGCGACCGCACTAACGACGGGAACGACAAGGACGGCCCTTTCATGTACAGCTCCAAGTCTTGCATCTAATTTAGCCGCGCTCAGCTAACCTGCAACCTCAGCAATGGAAGCCTCTTCTGGTTCGATAGCAGTTCGGAAAGATGGTGGCAACCCGCGTGCGGGCTTAATAGGGAAGATTGGAATAATGTTGAATGCATAGGTACGGAAATTCAAGGTCAGCGTCAATGGGAGGATAGGTCGGCGTGGCCTGCAGGCGGCGCCAGAAGGCACGAGAGCCCACGCATGATGTACATCGAATGCGGATGCCATTTATTCTGGAGCAGAAGCTTAGGTGCGCGTTAGCGCATCGGATCGTGGTGCCGCGCTGGCCACTGACAGGATGACTCCGGCAAACAGCAGCGTGTCGGCAAAGTAGTTGATCCCCTCCACCTTCACTTCAATACCCGGTTGGGACAGCGCCCCGATCATGACGGGCAAATAGATGACCAGGACCGTCAGCAAAATCCAGCCGCCGACACAGGCTGCCACGGTACGCGTTTTCCTGTTCAGCAGAATGCTTCCCCCGGCAAGGAGAAGGGCTGCGCCGGTCACATAGTCAATGAGCACGCGCCCGGGAATCCACGCCGGCATCTCTTTTTGCAGCGGGACGCCGGGAAGTCCCAGCGGATGCAGAAAGTGCTGAATGCCGAAGAATATTGCGGCGAGCGCGATCAGGATGCGGCCCACGGTGATCAGCGTGGTCCGGACTGGTCCGCGCCATCCGGCGTTGGGGCGGTGGGGGGCAGTGGCCGCGAAAATCCAGCCGGCGCCGCCGAACGACGATTCGCGGAAGACGATGGTCCAGGTAATTCTGGCGTCCAGGTGCCTCAGCCCACTGGGAATATAGAGCATCGCGACAAACATGAACATCATGATTCCGACCAGC
>Ga0222749_10000168_pt1 | contig 41825 bp, 27 predicted proteins | sample IncBWH2Mmetat_FD_197234 | JGI IMG/M metagenome (GOLD analysis project Ga0222749, IMG submission 197234) | Metatranscriptome of lab incubated forest soil microbial communities from Barre Woods Harvard Forest LTER site, Petersham... | ecosystem: Environmental > Terrestrial > Soil > Temperate... | reverse complement strand
TGAACCGGCAGGCCGAGTTTCTCCCAACGGCTGACGGTGCGCTCGTCGCGGCCGAAAAAAGCCGCGATTTCTTTCCATGAATCCAGGCGCTTGCCAGTAGATGGGTTGCTCGCTGACATTTTTCGTGGTCGTACAGGGGCCGGATGTGTCGGGTAAATACCTTACTAACTGAAGGGCTGACGCGCCCCAGTATAGGCGAGCCGGAACCAATCTGCTAGCCCACTTTCGGGCGGTCTTCACCGCCGGAACGGGCCAGAAAACACCAGGATCAGCAGTCTTCAGGAAAACGGATCCCCCGGCCCGGGGATCACTCGTGGCGCAAGCTTTCGACCGGATCAAGCTGGGAGGCGCGGGTGGCCGGAACCGTGCCGAAGATGATCCCGACAATCGATGACACCACGATGGCGATGATGGCCGACAGGCCAGAGACCGGCACGCGGTAGTCGGTGAAGAAGCGCACCGACCACGGAATGGCAAGGCCGACCACGATGCCGACGACGCCTCCGGCCAGCGAGATCAGAATGGCTTCCGCCAGAAACTGGAAGCGGATGGCGCGGTTGGTGGCGCCGATGGCTTTGCGAATCCCGATCTCGCGGATGCGCGAGGTCACCGTCGCCAGCATGATGTTCATGATGCCGATGCCGCTCACCACTAACGTGACGAATGCCACCAGCATCAGGATCAGCGTCAAGGCATCGGCAATTTTTCCCGCCACGGTGAGAAGCTGGTTCAGGTTCTGCACGCTGTAGACCGACTCGGGGCGATGCCGCGATTGCAGCACGCGCTTGATGGCAGCGGTGGCCGGGACCACATCCTGCGCCGTGGCCACCGAAATGTAAATCTCATTCACCATGGCTGTGGGCTTGAAGAAACGGCTGACCGTGAACGGAATCAACATGGTGTCTTCCTGAATCTCGGACTGCCCGAAGGTGTCCACGCTTTCCTTGAACACGCCCACAATCGTGAAGGGAAGCCCACCGCTCAGCTTGATGATGTGGCCCACCGCCACCGGAGTCGAGCCGTAAAGTTTCTGTGCCAGCTTGTCGGTGATCACGCCGACCTTGTTTCGGCCGGAGGAATCTTCGTTATCGAAGAAGCGCCCGGCAAGTACCTTGAGGTTGCGCACGCGGAGATACTCAGGATCCACGCCGATGACAAGGATATCGCTCTGTTTGCCGCCGCCCACGTCGATGCGGTCTCCCAGGTTCACGGTGGGCGAAGCGGCCACCACGCTCGAGACCTGCTCGCGCACCGCCTGCACATCGTCGAACATGATGGGATCGGGCGTGGAATCGATGCGCTGCGCTCCGCCCTGGTAGTCCGCATAAATCATGTTCGTGCCGATGGATTGCAGCTGGCGCAGGATATATTGCTTTCCCGTGAGGCCGATCGTGGCCACCAGGATCACCGAGGCGGTGGCCACGGCCATGGCCAGAGACGTGAGTATGAATTGCAGTTTGTTGCTGCAGAAGGAATCGTAGGCGAAGTTCAAGACTTCGTTGAATCCGATCGTGAAGCGGCGCGGAGTGTCGAGAGATAGAGCGGTTGCGTTCGCCATCGCCAGTTAGATGTTAAACCCCACGTCCGAGAGGCTGCAATGTTGCGGGCTCTGTTGTGGACTTACGGGAACGCCCGGCCACGGCCACGGCCGTGAGGACCACAAGGAGCGGATCGACGGGACGAAAGTAATAGGTCTCCGGGTGCGTCAAGTAATAGACCAGCGGGAAGCAGGCCAGCACAATGGCAAAGCGGACCGCCAGAGACCAGTCCAGCCGGAATACCCGACGCAGACCCAGCAACCCTAGAACCGAAAACGTGGTCGCGACCAGGATGTTGGGGGGATCCAGCGGCTCATCCTTGAGGTAAGCACGATCCAGGCTCCAGTACCCGGTCCATATATAAAGCACGCGCCGCAGTGTCATGCGGACATAGCAGCCGGGATGCGCGCGGATGTACTCGACTGCCTGCTGCCGCTTGTGCTCCATGTAGGCGACTTCGCCGGACTTCTTGTATTCCTCCAGTTCGGCGTCACTGTGATTGGGATGAAGGGCGCTGTTCACCCAGCGCGCTGAATAACCGTTGTTGCCGATATACAGCTCGAGCCCGAGGCCGCTGCGCACCGGAATGAACTGATGGAAAATCTCGTAGTTGCGAACGATCCAAGGCGACAGGACCGCGAGGAACGCCAGCGACGCAGCCACCCCGGGCATCGCCCATGTGAGGCCCTGCCGGTAACGCCGGTAGCAGGTCCATGCACCCAGGAATGGCAGGACCGAAAGCGCCACCGGTTCGGTGAGGGCGGACAGGCCGCAGAGCAAGCCGAAACCAATCCAGCTCAGAATGCGCCCGGAATTCTCGAGTTCCAGCGCCATGAGAAAAAGCCAGCAGAGCAGCAACGTAAGCAGACATGTGGACCACGCCCAGTCGGCGCCGTAATAAACTCCATAGGGCGAAAATGCCCAGAGCCATCCCGCCCACCTCGCGACGCGTTCGCCAAAGCACCGGCGAGCCAGCAGGAAAACCGGAATGCAGGTCAGCGCCGAGAACAAGCTGTTGATCGCGAGCGCGGTCACGACGGACGCCGGCGTGTTCGATCCAAACAGCCAGAAGACTCCGGCCAGCAGATATGCATAGACGGGAGAGAGGACTGCCGTCGGACCAGTGTCCGCAAAAACGTTTCCGAAGCCATGCCCCGCCACCAGCGAGCGCGCTACCCGGCCGTAGGCCCAGTGTTCCACCACAAAAGGATCGAGCCAGTCGTGATAAAGAAACGGAATGACGGCCAGGCGCGCCACCAGCGCCCCCGCCACCATTGGCCCATAGGCGGCCAACGCACTTTTCGTGTCCTGCGTTTCGCTCATTGTTCGATCGTGCGACTGCGGCCCTGCTGGTTACCGACAAAGACACCGTTGCAGGTTGAAGCCAGGAGCTGTTTTGTCTATGGATTCGGGACCCGTTAGCGTATCATAAGGGATCACCTGTAAATTCTCTCGCCGTCGGGAGTTTCTGAATGCGCTTTGGATCGTTCGGGCCGAAGCCCGAGATCTCGGTTGTTGTTCCTTGCTTCAATGAAGATGCGGTGCTGCCAGAAACTACACGGCGTCTGATCGCCAGCTTAGAAGTTATTAGCCGGCCATTCGAGATCATTTACGTCGATGACGGAAGCCGGGATAATACTCCCCGCCTCCTGACCGAGCTTCATGAGTCCGATCCGCACATCCGCGTGGTCCGGCTCTCCAGAAATTTCGGCCATCAGGTGGCGATCAGCGCGGGGTTGGAGTATGCGCGAGGCGCAGCCGTGGTTCTGATCGACGCCGATCTCCAGGACCCTCCCGAGGTCATCTGCGAAATGGTTGATCTTTGGAAGCAAGGGTGCGATGTCGTGTATGGCACCCGTCAAAATCGCGAAGGCGAAACGGCTTTCAAAACTCTTACCGCGAAATGGTTCTACCGGTTTATCAATCGACTCTCCGACGTAGTCATTCCGCTGGACTCCGGCGACTTCCGCCTGCTGGATCGCAAGGTAGTCGACGCACTGCTTTCCATGCCCGAGCGCGATCGTTTCATGCGCGGCATGGTGAGTTGGGTGGGATTCCGGCAAGAATCGGTGGCTTATGATCGCGCACCTCGTCACGCCGGAGATTCGAAGTACACGCTGTGGCATATGGCACGTTTTGCGGTTGACGGCATTCTGTCGTTCTCAATCGCGCCGCTGCGCCTTGCGACTGCGATCGGCGTCGCCTCGTCCGCGATGGCCTTGCTGGGGGCCGTGATTGCAGCCGGCTTTGGGCTGATCAACGGCCAGTGGATGGCGCCCTGGGGATGGGTAGTGCTCGTTGTCCTGCTTATCGGCGGCGCACAATTATTGTGTCTTGGAATTCTCGGTGAGTATCTGGGGCGAACCTACGGTGAGAACAAACGCCGCCCGCTTTATTTTGTGCGGGAAACTCTGGGCTTTGACGAGCCTCTTACACCCAGGGCGGAATCGTTGCTCGCCGAACTGGCACCAAGTCCGGTTCGCGCTTCACTCCACCCGGCAGACTGAGACGCGTCGATTGCTGTAAGGACAAGTCATCCCTGCTACCGGCGGATTCGTCAGCACCACCCAGTCCACTCCGAACTGCGACTTGAGACGCTGGAAGTCCGGCTTCTGGAAGTCGCGCCACCCGCGTTGCGCACCCATTTCGCGAAGCCAGCGCGGACCCAGGCTCGGCACGCGCACGACGATGCACGGATCCTTCAGCGCGTCGGCCAACACGCTGCGCTCGGCTAGCGCGCGAAATCCGTGATAGTCCTCTCCTTGCATTTCCATGTATTGCGGATCGAGCGCGAACTGGCTGTTCACGGGCGTGTTCTGGCTGATCCAGCGGAACGCCTCCACCCAGTCATTGCCGGAAGGCCGACCCGGCAGTTCGAGATGGACGGTCCCAGGGTAGAGTTGGCGCTGCGCATAAAACATTCCGGCGCTGAGCGGCACAAACAGCAGCAGCCAGCGCAGTAGGTGCTGCTTGAGCAGGTAGCGCGCTAATAATCCTCCCGACAACAACACGAACAGGAGATACACCAGATGCAGGAAGCGCATGGGCTCGAGCGAGCGAAAACGCTCCAGCGGAGGAGGCAGCATCAGAATCAGCGCGACCGCTAGCTGGAACACGCCGAAGTACACCATGCGCTCGGCCATCCGTGCCATTACAGTTGAGCCCATGACAGTGGAGCGTCGGCCGAGCGCCAGCGCACGAAACCACCACAGTAGCGCCAGTGGGCCGACGACCCCCAGCCATTCATACCAATGCCAGCGCGCCAGGAAATAAAAATCTCGCGTGGCCTCTGCCTGCCGCCATGCATCCGTCGCCGGCTCGAACATCCAGCCCAACGGGATGAGCAGCGTGGCGAGCACGGCGGTATGCTGTTGCTCTATTTTTTTCGGATTCCAGGCCAGGAACACGCAGTAGGAAACGCCGAAGGGCGTCATGTTGAGGTGCAGCGGAAAAGCCGCAAGCAGCAGCACGCCAGCCAGCACCCTCTTGCCGTCGATCACGGCGACGATTGCCGCCAAAATGAGCGCCGTCGCCAACGCCCGCGGATGCAGGTGCTGATCGCTCAGAGTTAGTCCCGTACCCGCGACCGGAAGCGTGAGCAAGACGGCCACCATGGCGACCGCGGCCCACTGCTCGTACTCCTGCTCGAAACATCGCCGGGCGATTCGGAAACATCCCCAGAGCATCAGAAAAATTGCGGCGCACTGCCAGAAGAAAAGTCCCCAGGCCAGCGGGATGTGCGTCCAGCGGATGGACAGCGCGATCAGCTTGTCAAAGGCGGTGGCCTGAAACAGTACGCGGAAAAAATCCGCGTCGTGGGGAAACAAGGCTGGGTTCAGATTGTTCTTGATCGCCGCCAGGTAGTACGCGTCGTCCTCAAGACCGGGGTGGTAACCCTGCACCAGCATGGCAAGCGCGGTCAACCCAAGCAGCCGCGCCATGTTCTTCATGTTGGTGAGCATGTGTTCTCCGGTGAAGAATTGTGTGCCCACAGGGTGCTGGTCGTGGGCCACGGGAATTAGGCCGGGCGCGCGGTTTCCGAGCGGGCGGCATAGTAGGTTTCGCCGCCAGCTTCCAGCCTGCGCCCTTTGTCGCTGAAGCGCGGCAGATGAGCCAGGCCGATCCTCTGCAAGGCAAACTGCAAGGTTGTAGCCAGCACCCCGAAACCGTACCTCACGCTACGCCGAAAATTGATGGACGAGGCCTCTTCGAAATACTTCGTAGGGCAGGAGACTTCTCCGATGCGGAAACCGAAGTGCACGCATTGCGCCAGCATCTGATTGTCGAAGACGAAGTCGTCGGAGTTTTCCAGCAGCGGCAGCTGGGTAAGCACTTTGCGGCTGAAGGCACGGTACCCGGTGTGGTACTCGGAAAGTTTCACGCCCAGGAAAAGGTTTTCGAAGGCGGTGAGCAGGCGGTTGGCAATGTATTTGTACACCGGCATGCCGCCGAGCAGGGCGCGGCCTCCGATGATGCGCGAGCCCAGCACGACGTCATACACATCGTAGGCCACCATGCTGGCCATGGCCGTGATGAGGAGTGGTGTGTACTGATAGTCAGGATGCAGCATGATGACCACATCCGCGCCGGCTCCCAGCGCCTCGCGGTAGCAGGTTTGCTGGTTGCGTCCATAGCCGTAGTTGCGGTCGTGCTGGAAAACCAGCAGGCCGAGCTGGCGGGCGAGATCGACAGTATGATCGCGGCTGTGGTCGTCGACCAGAATCCGAATATCGACGAGCTCCGGCAACTCTCCTACCGTTGCCTGGAGAGTCTTCTCCGCGTTGTAGGCGGGCATGACGACTGCGATGCGTTTACCGTTGATCATTGGCTCAGACTGGCTGTGACGAAGAGAGCTACGAACAGTTTACCTGAGATGGCAGGCAGCCAGTCGGGTGAATGGGAGCCATCGCCTGATATGCGGGGCTCCCTGTGCGCTTTACAATCGCCGTTTCATTTGGCTGGCGAGGGCAGATTGAAATTGGGTTTGGGCGGCGAGCAAACCGAATCGAACCATCGACTGATGTATACCTCGGCGTGGGCTTCACCGCAGTAGTGCCGAGCGCCAACTGCGTTCGCGGCCTCTGAATTCCAGCGATGAACCGTCAGCTGCGAGTCCCCACACTGTATGACGAACCAGTGGATGGGACGGGTGTCTACAATCCCGCAGATTTCACATCGGTATTCGCGCATCGTCGTCATCATTCACTATCCCTGGTGCCACTATCCCCGCTGCCGCTTCGCGGCAGTCAAACACCCGCGCTCGATAGACTATCTGGCACTGACCGACAATTTTACTATTGCCAGCCCCCGCCTAGCGCTTTATACAGCTGGACCAGGCTGCGGTATTCATCTCCCCGCGCCGTCGCGAGCGTCAGTTCGGCGCCGTAAAGCGAGCGCTGTCCGTCGAGTACTTCGAGGTATGTCGTCGTGCCGCCCTTGTAGCGCAGCGTGGAAATGCGGACGGTTTCCTGCAGATCGGCGACCGAATCCTGCTGCCGGGTCCGGACCTGATGAAGTTTCTCGTAACCGATGAGCGCGTCCGAGACTTCTCCAAAAGAGTGCTGGATCGCCTCCTTGTAGCCGATCAGAGCCTGTTGGTGTTGAGATTCAGCCAGATGCAAATTCCCTTTCAGCGCGCCTCCGGTAAAGATTGGCTGGCTCACCTGCGCGCCATAAGACCAGATGCCAAGCTGCGTCGTCATGAGGCTTGAGAAAGTGCTGCTGCGACCGAACGAACCGCCTCCCGAGCCGGTCAGCGATATTTGCGGAAAGAATTGCGCCTTGGCGACTCCGATGTCGGCGTTCGCGGCAATCAATATCTGTTCCGCTTCTCGAATATCGGGCCGGCGCTCGATGATCGAAGATGGAAGGCCGGCCGGAACTTCAGGCGGAAGCGTTTGCTCGACGAGGGGAATCCCGCGTGCGATGTCTTGTGGGTAATTGCCGAGCAGGATGCTGATGGCATCTTCCTCCTGGGCAAGTTGTCGCTCCAGATCCGGGATCGCCGCATTCGCGGTATCCAGCACCTGTTGGGCTTGAAGCACATCCAGCTTGGTGGCAACCCCGTGGTCGAGCCGCAGCTGGGTAAGTTTGACCGAATCGGTCTGGGTCTTGACCGTCTCACGCGTGATCGTGAGTTGCAGATCAAGCTGCAGCAGGGTGAAGTAGTCGCTCGCCACGTCGCTGACGAGAGTGAGTACAACAACCTGGCGCGCATCTTCGGTGGCCAACAGTTGGGCGCGAGCGGCTTCGTTGGCACGGCGCAAGCGGCCGAAGAAATCCAACTGGAAGGCGGCGTCGGCCGTCAAGGTCAGGAAGTTGAACCGGGACTGGACGAGATGTTCTTTCCCGCCGCTGAAATCGGCATTGCCCGATACTTGGGGGAACAGGCTCGAACGAGTAATCGCGAGCTGGGCCCGCGCAGCGTTGATGCGTTCCGTAGCGAGTTGCAAGTCGTAGTTCTGTTTGAGTGCGGTGCGAATCAGTTCCTGCAGCTTTGGGTCCTGAAATACCTGCCACCACGGAAGATCGGCATACGAGGCGGTCTGCGCCTGAACCTGAGGGTTGTCTGCCAGATCACGAAAAGAATTCGGAGTCTGAACGGCAGGCCGATGATACTTAGGCCCAACCATGCAACCGACCAACATGGCCGATCCCACAATGACGGTTAGTAATTTTCCGGTGTTTCTTTTTTCGGCTTTCATGGCACTCGATTCCATTGAGCCCGCGTTTGCTTCGCAACCATGCGGATGTCTCAGTCTCCGGGCGCGGGTGAAGGCGCAGCGGGCAATACGCCGGACGCGGGTTCCTTTCCAGCGCCCGACCATTTCTCGACCATATAAAAGATGCCCGGTATGAAAAAGATTCCGATCGCGCTGGCAGTGAGCATTCCGCCGATCACCGCCGTTCCCATGATCTGGCGGGCAACCGAGCCAGCCCCGCTCGCCGTCCACAGCGGAACGCAGCCGAGGATAAACGCGAACGATGTCATCAGGATCGGTCGCAGGCGCAGCCTTGCGCCTTCGAGCGCGGCGTCGGCCAGCGGTTTTCCTTGTTCGTACTGGTCCTTGGCGAACTCGACAATCAAAATCGCGTTCTTCGCCGCCAGACCGATCAGCATGATCAAGCCGATCTGCGAGTAGACGTCGGTTTCAATCTGCACCATATACGGCGGCAGGAAGACGCTGAGCAGAATGCGGCGCAGCCACAGGACAAGAAACGCTCCAAAGACCGCTACCGGCGTACTGAGCAGTACGCTGAACGGCAGAGACCAGCTTTCATAAAGCGCCGCCAGAATCAGGAACACGAACAACAGCGACAGCCCAAAGATGGCCGCGGGGGGCACTCCCTGCCGCGCTTTCTGTTCCAGATACGAGATCCCGGAGTAGTCGAATCCCATTTCTCGCGGCATGGTTTGTTTGAAAACATCTTCCAGGGCTGCGGTCGCCTGGTCCGCGCTGAAGCCCGGCGCTGCACTCCCGTTGATTTGTGCGCAACGGTACTCGTTAAAGCGTTGGGTGAATTCGGGCCCGAGCTGCGATCTCACCGTGGCCAGCGTAGACAGCGGAACGTTCTCGCCCTTGTTGTTGCGGACATAGAATCGCCCAACGTTCTCCGCGCTGGCACGATCTTCGCTTTCAGCTTCGATGTAGACCTGCCACTGGCGGCCAAAGCGGTTGAAGTAATTGATGAAATATCCGCCCATGAACGCCTGGATGGTGCGGTAGACGTCGGAAAGATTGACTCCCTGCTTCAACACCTTGTCACGATTGACGTCGACGAACTTCTGCGGAACGCTGGGCAGAAAAGTCGTACTCAGGCTGGCGATCTCCGGCCGCTTTCGCGCGGCGTCCAGAAACGTGCTCAAATTTTGCGACAGAAATTGAATGCTGCCGCCGGAGCGGTCTTCGAGGATGAAGGTGAATCCGCCGGCAGTGCCGACGCCCGGGATGGCCGGCGGCGAAAAACTGAATGCGATTCCCGCCGGCAATTTGGAAAGCTGCTGATTCAAATGCGCCTTGATCGCTTGAAACTGCTCGGCTCTGGAGCTGCGCTCGTCCCACGGCTTCAGAGTGACGACGAAGAACGCGTTGTAACTGGTGCGAACGAAACTGAGCAAGCTGAAGCCGATGACGCTGGTCGTGTACTTCACCCCCGGCGTGCTAGCCAGAATGTTCTCGATCTGGGTCGCTGCCTGCGAGGTTCGCTCCAACGACGCGTCATTGGGCAATTGCAGATTCACATAGACATAACCCTGATCTTCGTCGGGAAGAAAACTCGACGGCACCCGATTGGCGAAGAATCCCGCCGCGAGGCAAAAGACGACCAGAAGCACGACCACCACTGCTGTCTTCTTGAGCAGGACACCGCTCCAACTGACATAGCCCTCAGTGGCTCGCTCAAAAACCCGGTTAAACCAGTCGAAGAATCTCTGCAGCGGGCCCTGGCTCTCTTCGCGCGGTCGAAGGAGCAATGCGGCCAGGGCAGGGCTGAGCGTGAGCGCGTTGAACGCTGACAAAATTACCGAGATGGCGATAGTGACTGCGAATTGCTGATACAGCCTGCCAGTGATCCCGGGAATGAAGGCGGTGGGCACGAATACGGCGGAGAGAACCAGCGCGATTCCTACGACGGGGCCCGACAGTTCCTCCATCGCTTTAAGCGCTGCATTCTTTGGAGTCATGCCCTCTTCGATATGCCGCTCCACGCCCTCGACGACGACGATCGCGTCATCCACCACCAGGCCGATCGCCAGTACCAGCCCGAAGAGCGAGAGTGTATTGATGGAAAAACCGAACAGGGGGAAGAGCACGAAGGTTCCCACCAGCGAGACCGGCACAGCCAGCAGCGGAATCAGCGTTGAGCGCCAGCTCTGAAGGAAAAGAAACACAACAATGATGACCAGGACGAGCGCAATCAGAAGAGTCCAGATGATTTCCTTGATGCCCTGGGTCACGGCAAGAGTTGTGTCCTGAGAAATGGCGAAATCCATGTCCTCGGGGAAGCGCTCTTTCATCTGCGCCATCAATTTCTTGACCCCGTCAGCGGAGTCGACTGCGTTCGATCCGGGCAATTGGTAGGCTGCAATAATCGCGCCCGGCTTGCCATTGAAGCGTCCGGCGACGCTGTAGTCTTGCGCGCCCAGTTCGATGCGAGCGACGTCGCGCACGCGCACAGTGGCACCGTCAGGCGTTTCGCGAACCACGATGTTGCCGAATTCTTCTGGCGAAACCAGGCGTCCCTGAGCCAGGACCGAATACGTATACTCCTGGCCTTTGGGAGCGGGTTCGCCTCCGGCTTTGCCGGCGGGGTTCACCGTGTTTTGTGCCTGAATCGCGGTGACGATCTCCGGAACGGTGATGCCAAGTTTCGCCAACGTGTCCGGCTTTACCCAAAGGCGCATCGCGTATTGACCAGCGCCGAATACCTGCACGTTGCCGATGCCGGGCGAGCGAAGGACCGGGTCGGTGAGATTGATGTAGGCGTAGTTCGCGAGAAATCTTGCGTCATACGTACCGTGCGGAGAATAAAGGGCAACCCACATCAAAGGGGCAGTGACCGATTTTCGGACCGTGACGCCGTAGTTGGTGACGTCCGATGGAAGCTGAGAAGCGGCCTGGGTCTCCCGCGACTGGGTGAGAATGAAATCGGTATTCGGGTCGGTCTTTACGTCAAAGTCAACGATCAGGCTGGTGGTCGAGTTGCCGGTGGCGTTGAGCGAGTACATGTAGTTCTCGTTGTCGACTCCGTTCATCTGCTGCTCGATCGGAGTAGCCACCGCTTGCTCGAGCGTCTGCGCGTCAGCTCCGACGTAGGTGGCGAGGACTTGAATCTCGGGTGGAGTGATGTTGGGAAACTGTGCGACGGGCAGGCTCAGCACGGTGAGCGTGCCGACCAACACCATGACGATGGAAATCACCATGGCGACGATGGGACGATTGATGAAGAATTTCGACATGGGTCATCCGTCCTTATCGATTCGCCGATCCCTGGCTTGGCGGACCCTGGCTTGGCGGACCTTGGTTTGCCGATCCTTGGTTCTGAGCCGTAAATGGCTTGGGGTTCACGTGAACACCGCTGCGCATTCTCTGAACTCCTTCAACCACGACTCTGTCTCCGGGATTGAGCCCGTTCGCGATGATCCATCGGTTATCGACCCGGTCGCCCACGGTGACTGTTCGAACGTCAACTTTGTTGTCGGCGCCAACGACAGCCACCTGGTAGCCGCCCTGCAGTTCCGACACTGCGCGCTGCGGAACCAGCAAGGCCCCCGGCTGGGTCCGGATTACCGCGCGGACTTTGCCATAACCGCCGGGTCTCAAAATACTGTTGGGATTGGGAAACAGCCCGGCGATTCGAATCGCTCCGGTGGTCTCGTTGACCTGGCGGTCGGCAAAATAAAACTTTCCTTCCTGGGGATAGGTTGAGCCGTCGGCTAAGATCAGTTGCAGCCGTAGTTCCTTGTCGGCCTGCAAGCGGCTCTCCTCGGTCGGAAAACGTCTCCGCCAGGAAAGATATTGAGGCTCGCTCACCGTGAAATAAACCTTGATCGGATTCACTGTAGAAACGGAAGTGACCACCCCGCTATTAGGGCTGACCAGCGCGCCAACTTGTAGTTGCGCCTGGCCGGCCACACCGTCGATGGGCGAAACCAGGCGGGTAAAGTCGAGATTGATTTTCGCGGTTTCAACCGCAGCCTCGGAGGTTTTGATCTGAGCCCTGGCAGTTTCTACGGTTGCGAGCGCGGCGAGATTGTTTTGAACTGCGTTGTCGAGATCCTGCTGGCTGGCTGCCTGTTGCTCGGCCAACGGCTTGTAGCGCTGCACGTCAAGTTCGGTGCGACGCTGAACCGCAGCGGCGTTGGCGAGCGCGGCCTTCGCCTGAGCAAGCTGGCCTTCGGCCTGATCGAGCACCGCCTGAAAAGGCCGCGGATCGATTTGGAAAAGGAGTTGGCCCTGCTTAACCGAAGCCCCCTCCTGATAGCCTTGCTTCAGCAGGTAGCCAGTGACCTGCGCCCGGACGTCAGCATTGACCAGTCCGTCGAGGGTACCAATCCATTCGAAGTAGATGGGAATATCTTCTTTCTGAACTTCCATTACCTCGACATCCGGAGTGCTTGGCGCACCCATGGCTTTCTTGGTCGGCCGAACGGCTCCAATGATCAGAGCGACAACGATCAAGCCAAGAACTCCGCCGATCAACAGATTGCGTTTCTGGACCTGGGTCATGGTGTCTCCCCCAATTTTGGCTCGCGCCCGGTATTGCGAACCGCATGTGCCGGCCCTACGGTTCGGGGTAACCGCGTCGATTGCGAAAACAGCCTGTAAGGCAACCGCTGGCGCATCGGTCAACGGTATCGATGCATTTTCACCCCAGAGGTCGTATAAAAAATCTACAACGGTATATCACACTTGACCGGGTTCAGGTGTCGGACCCGCTGAGATCGATCGCCCGCCCTCTGAATCCCTCGATATTCGAAGCACCAAATTTGGCGCTCCAACGCGCCGCCTTTGACCGGCGAAGGCCCGCTTCTCATGAAGGTGCGAATCAATGTACTCGCAGATGCCGTTCATCGCGCCCGCCGAACGTTAGACGGATTCTGTAATGTGGGAGCGCATATCCTGCCGTGCAATTGGGAATGGAGATGATGAGGCATCGCGTGTTCCCCTTTCGATTACGATGTGATGATGTGAGCGGCTATCTGCGATACAAAAAATCTGCTGGAGTTGATCTGGCGGGCGACGAGCCGTCTCCGATTGAGGTCGTAGGAAGGCGCAGGCCCCATGCGCAAGGGGTGCATGAGGGATTGCAATGGCTACCAGAATCGGTGAGGCTAAGGCCACGCGACAGGCATCACTATACGGGTAGAGTAGCTTGGGCTCCTTCGCTAAGGTGAGCGCGGCGATGCCCGTAGGAGGATCGTAACAGTTCGTGGTACTTTTCGTGGTACTTTGCAAAACTGCCGACGAGGGGAGAAATGTCTGACCAGTTCATAGCCAGTTGGCTTGCGCCACCCAAGCTGCGTCCCGCCTTACGGTATTTACTGGCCGTGGCTTCTGTGGGCCTCGCGTTCGTTGCCGCTCGCACATTTCTTGACCTCCACCTTCCCCTGGCAATCATGTCCTTCTCGTTCTGCGCCATCGCCATCACTTTTTGGTATGCGGGAATTGGGCCCGGCGTCCTTGCGCTTGTGCTGGCTGTGATCATTCGGACATTTCTCTTCCAGCCTGAGGTGGATTGGATTTCGCGGATTGCCTATGACTGCGTCTTTGTGTTGTTTTCATTCTTCATGCTGCAAGCGACGCGAGCCAAGAATGAGCTGGAATCCAGGGTCGCCAAGAGAACTGCTGCGTTGACGAAAGCAAATGAAGACTTACATCAGGAAATCTCGGAACGCAAACGCGCAGAGGAAGCACTCCAGGAAAACGTGGCGGCTCTAAAGAATGCTTTCGAGGAAATCCAGGTTTTGAAAGACCAGTTGTACAAAGAGAACGTGGCGCTGCGCGAAGAGATCGATGTCAACCGGATGTTCGAAGAGATTGTTGGATCATCTCCTGCATTGCAGGTGGTTTTGTCTCGAGTGGCGAAGGTTGCGCCGACGGACTCGACAGTTCTCATTACCGGAGAGACGGGCACGGGCAAAGAACTGATCGCGCGGGCCATTCACAAGCGCTCGCAGCGTGCCTCGCGCGCTTTCGTCAGTGTGAACTGCGCTGCAATCCCCCGCGACCTTATTGCCTCCGAATTGTTTGGCCACGAAAAAGGGGCGTTCACGGGAGCCACGCAGCGGCGTCTTGGACGTTTCGAGTCCGCGGACAGAGGGTCCATCTTCCTGGACGAAATCGGTGAACTTCCCGCAGAGATGCAGATCGCGCTTTTGCGGGTTTTGCAGGAGCGAGAATTTCAGCGCGTTGGCGGAAATGAATCGATCAAGACCGACGTGCGGGTGGTTGCGGCAACGAATCGTGATTTGCAAGCCGCCATCGCTGAAGGCAAGTTTCGCGATGATTTGTTCTACCGGCTTAACGTCTTTCCCATCGAAGTGCCTCCTTTGCGGGAACGACGGGAAGACATTCCTCTGCTAGTGGAGTACTTTGTGGATCGCTACACCACCCAGGCGGGAAAGAAGATCACCGGTATTTCTAAGAAGAGTATGGAACTTCTGCAATCCTACGGGTGGCCTGGGAACATCCGCGAATTGCAAAATGTGATCGAGCGATCGGTGATCATCTCCGATTCGGAAAATCTTTGCATCGATGAAAGCTGGTTCGACCGACAGCCGGCAAACACCGATTCGGGGATTCACCCTCTTTCCGAGAAGCTGGCTGCGCAAGAGCGAGAGATGATCGAGTCGGCGCTTGAGGAAAGTAATGGCAAGGTCTCGGGCCCGCGCGGCGCTGCGGCTAAGCTCGGGATTCCGCAGTCAACCCTGGATTCCAAAATCAAGGCTCTGAAGATCAACAAGCAGCGTTTTCGTCGAGCTTAGCGAAGCCCTAAGCTCTCCCTCCGATGTTTCCGGCGTACATCCTGAACACCAGCTCCTCGTTTCCCACAAAATCTTCCATAGAACCAGAAGCCGAAGCTATATGACGTCTCACGGAATCTCGGAAATTTCCGAAACTTCGCGACGACAGAGAGCTGGCTAAATACCTCCGCATCAATCACTTACGGTTTGGCCACCGGTTTGCATTTTTACCCCAGTGAAAGGGGTGAGCGAATGACGCTGCGAATCGATATCTCCGATGAACGTGATCAGGTCGTTTTCACCCTCACCGGCCGGATTCAGGCAGAGCAGGTGTCGGAGCTACAGGCGCTCGTGAAGTCGGACTTGCCGGATCACAGTCTCGTGCTGGACCTGAAGGAAGTGAAGTTGGTGGACCGAGACGCCGTGCGCTTCCTGGGGGAGATCGAGGCTCAGGGGGCCAGACTCAGGAACTGTTCTGCTTTTGTTCGAGAGTGGATTTCCCGAGAGCGGGATGGAATGCAGCTCACGAAAAACCGAAACGAACAGGTTTAGCGAGCAAAGGAATCAATATGTGGATCGTTCAACTAGCATTACGGCGGCCGTACACATTCGTGGTGATGTCCATTTTGATCCTGGTCACGGGTGGAGTTGCCATTCTCCGTACTCCGACCGACATTTTTCCGAACATTAATATCCCGGTCGTCAGCATCATCTGGAACTACAACGGCCTCGTTCCCAAGGACATGAGCGACCGCATCGTCAGCGTGACCGAGCGGAACATGACGACGGTCGTGGACAACATCGAACACGTCGAGTCGCAGTCGCTCTATGGCATCGCGGTCGTCAAAGTCTTTCTCCAGCCGAACGCCAGTCTGGATCGGGCCATTGCGCAGATCACCGCCAGTTCCCAAACCCAGCTCCGGCAATTACCTGCGGGAACCACGCCACCTCTAGTCATCGCGTACAGCGCGTCGAGTGTGCCGGTCATGCAGCTGGCTCTTTCCGGCAATGGCCTCTCTGAACAACAGCTGAACGACTACGGACTTAACTTTATTCGTACTCAGCTGATCACCATTCCGGGTACGGCTGTCCCGTATCCCTACGGCGGGAAGCAGCGTCAGGTGCAGGTGGATCTGAACCCGGCGGCACTCGAGTCCAAAGGTCTTTCCGCGCTGGACGTGGTGAATGCGATCACGGTGCAGAACCTCATTCTTCCCACCGGTACTTCGAAGATCGGCGGAAAGGAATACGACGTCGATATCCCCAATGCCGCTCCGCAAACGATCGCTGACCTGAATCGCATCCCGATCAAAACCGTCGGGGACACAACCATTTACATGAAGGACGTTGCCTGGGTGCGCGACGGCTTTCCACCGCAAACCAATATCGTGCGAGTGAATGGACAGCGGTCCGTGCTGCTGACGATTCAGAAAGCGGGCGACGCCTCAACCCTGAACGTCATCTCCGGGATCAAATCCATTCTGCCCCGGATTGCCGCGACCGTTCCTTCTCAGCTCAGGATGTCTCCTCTGGCGGATCAATCCATCTTTGTTCTTGGAGCCATCAACGGAGTCGTACGCGAGGCGTTGATTGCGGCATGCCTGACTGCATTCATGATTCTGATGTTCCTCGGGAATTGGCGGAGCACGGTTATTATCGCGACTTCCATCCCGCTGGCAATTCTGTGTTCCATCATTACTCTCAGTCTGATTGGTCAGACGATCAACATCATGACGTTGGGCGGTCTGGCGCTGGCAGTCGGCATCCTCGTGGACGACGCAACGGTCGAGGTTGAGAACATCAACCGCAACCGCGAAGCGGAGCCCGACAAGAATATGGACGAAGTGGTGTTGGACAGCGCCATGCAAATTGCCACTCCGGCGTTTGTATCAACCCTGTCGATCTGCATCGTTTTCGCACCGATGTTTCTGTTGTCGGGCGTGGCCCGGTATCTGTTTCTGCCATTGGCCGAGGCGGTGGTATTCGCGATGCTGGCGTCGTATCTGCTGTCGCGGACGATCGTTCCGACCATGGCCAAGTACCTTCTTCGCAACGACAGATCGCACGAAGGGTCTGGAACGAGCCGCAATGTGTTCGTTCGGATCCAGCAACGATTCGAAGCTGCCTTCGACCGGATGCGTGAAAGTTATCGCAACTTGTTGGAGCGTTGTCTCCAGCATCGCCGGGCCTTTCTGGTGGCCTTCTTCGCGGCGTGTCTGGGATCGCTGGCCGTCATCGTCCCATGGCTGGGCCAGGACTTCTTCCCCAGCGTCGATGCCGGCAGCTTCAAACTGCATTTGCGAGCGCCCACCGGGATGCGCATTGAAGATACCGCGTTTCTTTGCGACGAAGTCGAGAACTCGATTCACCGACACATCCCTGGTTCCGAAGTGGCCAGCATCATCGACAACGTTGGACTGCCTTACAGCGGAATCAATCTCTCCTACAGCAATTCGGCGCCGGTCGGCGCCTCCGATGCCGATATTCTCGTCACGCTTTCGCCGAAGCATCACCCGACGGCGCGTTATGTCGAACAGCTGCGGTTGGACCTGGCAAAGGAATTCCCCGGCGTGATGTTCGCCTTCTTACCATCCGACATGGTGAGCCAGATCCTGAACTTCGGGTTGCCGGCGCCTATCGACATTCAAGTAATTGGGAACGACGTGGAAGGAAACCGAGTCTGGGCCGATCAACTCATGCAAAAGGTTCGATATGTGCCGGGCACAGCCGATCTGAGAGTTCAGCAGCCGTTCGACAATCCATACCTGCACTTGCGGATTGAGCGGACCAAGGCGCAGGAGCTTGGCTTCTCAGCTCACGACATCGCCCAGAATCTGCTGGTCTCGCTTAGCGGCAGCTTTCAGACTTCGCCAACATTCTGGGTCGACCCGCGCAACGGTGTGAGTTATTCGATCGCAACGCAGACCCCGCAGTATCGGGCAGCGAGCATCCAGCAGCTGGTGAATACGCCGATAACGGGCACGGATCCTTCCGCTACTCCTTCGCTGATGGCTAGCCTGGTATCGATGCAGCGTGGAAGCGGAATGGCCGTGGTCTCGCACTACAACGTTGCGCCGGTGGTTGACATTTTCGGATCGGTGGATGGACGCGATCTGGGTGGAGTCTCCCGTGACATCGACAGGATCATCGATTCGTCTCGCGATCAACTGCCGCGCGGATCACGGGTAGTGGTTCGCGGTCAAGTGCAGACGATGCGCTCGTCTTACAGCGGCCTCCTGATCGGCCTGCTATTTGCGATTTTGCTCGACTACCTGCTGATCGTGGTGAATTTCCAATCCTGGCTCGATCCTTTCATCATGATCTCCGCATTGCCGGCGGCCTTGGCTGGAATCGCGTGGTTCCTCTTCATAACCCACACAACTCTCAGTGTGCCAGCGCTGATGGGAACGATCATGTGCATGGGCGTGGCCACGGCGAACAGCATTCTAGTGGTGAGCTTTGCCAGAGAACAAATGAGTGAAGGGAAAGATCCGATCGCAGCGGCATTGCAAGCTGGGTTCACGCGGTTTCGTCCGGTTCTGATGACCGCTCTGGCAATGATCATCGGCATGGTTCCGATGGCCCTCGGATTGGGTGATGGAGGCGAACAGAACGCGCCGCTCGGACGAGCCGTGATCGGCGGCCTTCTCTTCGCTACGGTTTCTACGCTTTTCTTCGTTCCAACGGTTTTCAGCCTGTTGCACGGGTGGCGGCACTATTCTGCAGTAACTCAACAGCAGCAAGAGGTGAATTAATATGACTAACTTCGAAATCAAAGAAACAGAAAACAGCGTCGAGATCGTTCCGTTGGACCCGGAGCCGGAGAAGGAGCGGCCATCGCAGCGCCGTTGGCTCATGCCAGTGATCATCACCGTCGTTGCATTGGCCGTTTTGTTCTTTGGAATCCGGTCGCGCCTCAACGCAGAGGCCAGGTTGCGGAGCGTAACGGCACAGATGGCCGTGCCTTCGGTTTCGGTCGTGCAACCAAAGCCAGCTTCACCGGCGCAGGAGATTATCCTGCCGGGAAATATCCAACCCCTTATCTCATCCCCGGTTTACGCGCGCACCGATGGCTACCTGACGAGATGGTATTTCGATATTGGAGCGCATGTAAAAGCGGGCCAACTCCTCGCGACAATTCAGTCGCCCGAGGTCGATGAACAGCTGTCGCAAGCGCAAAGCACGCTCGCCACCGCTCAAGCCAACCTGAATCTGGCTGACATTACGAAGACGCGCTACGAAGCGATGTTCCAAAAGCATGCTGTCGCTCAGCAAGATCGGGACAATGCAGAAGGAACATACAGCGCCAATAAAGCGATGGTCGAGGCCGACATGGCGAATGTGCGCCACTACCAAGCACTCGTTTCTTTCGAAAAGGTATATGCGCCATTCGATGGAGTAATCACCGCGCGCAACACTGACATCGGTGACCTGATCAATGCCGGGAGCAGCTCCACGGCAAAGACCGATCTATTTCACATCGCCCAGACCGGCACCGTGCGTGTGTACGTAAATGTTCCTGAGGAGTATTCGCGAGGCATTCAACCGGGAGCGACCGAGGCAGATATCGTTCTCGTCGAATTTCCGGGTCAGAAGTTTCCTGGAAAAGTCGTCCGCACCGCCGAAGCGATCAGCGGAACCACTCGCACACTTTTGACCGAAATTGACCTTCCGAATCCTGGCAACATTCTCCTAACCGGTTCGTATGCGGAAGTGCACTTGCACATCCCTACCGCGAACTCGACCTTCCTGATTCCCGTCGGCACGCTCATTTTCCGCTCGGAGCGGTTGCAGGTAGGCGTTATCAGGAATGGCAAGGTCGAACTTGCCGACCTTACTCCGGGTCACGACTTCGGGAGCGAAATCGAAGTAGTCGCCGGACTGAAGGCTAACGATCAGGTCGTGATGAATCCGCCCGACTCTCTGGTCTCTGGGCAGCAAGTGAATATTGTGCAGGCGTCTCTGCCAGGAGATGCGCAATGACAAACACTCAAACACTGGCGCGCAAGACTCAACGCATCGTGCAGTTCGTTCTGTTGGGCACGACGATTCTTTTCCTCGCTGCTTGTGCTGTGGGGCCTAAGTACAAAGCTCCGGCGCTGCCGACGCCGCCTGCATACAAAGAGATCGGGAACTGGAAAACCGCGCAGCCCAGCGATCAGAATCTGGGCGGGAACTGGTGGGAGATCTTTCAGGACCCTCAACTCAACGCTTTGGAACAACAGATTGAGGTCTCGAACCAGAACCTGAAAACAGGGGTTGCGCAGTACCAGCAGGCGCGTGCCGCACTCCGTTATGCTCGTGCCGACTATTATCCGACGGTCAGCACCGGCCCTTCGGCTACTCGAGAAAGATATTCAGGCAACCGCCCGGCAAGTGCGGTTAGCGGGGCGACCTTCAACGATTTTGTGCTGCCCGTCAATGTCTCCTATCAGGTCAACGCGTTTGGTCGCGTCAGCAAGAATGTAGAGTCCTATCGAGAGCAGGCGCAGGCAAGCGCTGCCGATCTGGCGGTGGTGAATTTGACGATGCACGGCGATCTCGCAATTGATTACTTCGCCGCGCGAACCCTCGATGCCGAAGAGCAGCTGCTTCAGAACACAGTTACGCAATACGAACAAGCACTGCAGCTCAACGAGGAGCGTTATAAGGGTGGGCTGGCTTCCGAAGTGGAGGTTGAGCAGGCACGAACGATCCTCGAAACCACGCGAGCGCAACTCGTGGATGTGGGAGTTGCCCGGGCGCAGTTTGAGCACGCGGCCGCTGTATTGGTCGGCAAGGCTCCGGCAGACTTCAGTTTGCCTCCGTTGCCCCTTACAACTCCGCCACCGCCCATCCCGGTTGGCGTTCCATCCGAGTTGCTGGAACGGCGCCCTGACATCGCCGCTTCGGAACGGCGGGTAGCTTCCGCAAATGCTCAGGTTGGCCTGGCAAAGACGGCCTATTATCCGCTCGTCAATATCCTTGCGTCGGGCGGATTGGAAAGCGGAACCATCACCACTTTGCTGCAGGGACCGAGCGCTCTGTGGTCGGTTGGCGCAGCTGCGGCCACCACCATCTTTGATGGAGGGCGGCGGCACGCCGCGAACGACGAAGCCAAGGCGGCATACGATTCCTCAGTGGCGTCCTACCGGCAAAACGTGCTGAGTGCCTTTCAACAGGTGGAAGACAACCTCGCCGCCTTGCGGGTGCTGGAGCAGGAGGCGGGAGTGCAGGCCACCGCCGTGCAATCTGCACAGCGGTCACTGGATCTTTCGAACACCAGATACGAAGGTGGAGTGACCAGCTACCTGGAAGTGATCACTGCGCAGAACGCGGCGCTGTCGGATGAAGTGACAGCGGTCAACATCCTGGGCCGGCGCATGGCGAGCGCCGTGTTACTCATCGAAGCGCTCGGTGGAGGATGGGATCGATCGAATCTGCCCGATCGTCCGGAATGCTGCGGAAAGCTCGTAAGCGATAGTGCATCGCCCAAAGGCGTGAGATAAGAACGTGAGATAAGAAAATGATGACACTACGAACAACACGAATGACTTCTCAACGAAGCAAACTCCTGGATTTTTTCCGAACCGGAGCAGCCTATGCTGCGCTCGTCGCGATGATGGCAGGTTCTGGATCGGCGTTCGCCGAGACACCAGAGCAGCGCGCGTGGGACATGCTGCGGTCGGGCGTAAATCAGAAGAACAGCGGAAAGCGTTTCCAGGCTGTCCGTGCATTACGCCTTCTACCGGGCGATTCCGAAGCAACGGAGATGGCGGAAAACGCCCTGCGAGATCGCAACCCGAATGTGAGGGTAGCGGCAGCAACCACACTAGGGCTGATGGGCGCGAAAGAAGCCATCCCAGCACTGAAGAAAGCGACGTCAGACGAGAAACCCGCGGTTGTGCTGGCCGCAGCGCATTCTCTTGAGCTCCTTCATGACCCAACCGGTGATGAAATTTATTACGAGCTACTCACCGGTGGGCGCAAGCCTGCGGAGGGCTTGATTGCCCAGGAGATGGATACCTTTAAAGATAGGAAGCAGGTAGTGAAACTCGGATTCGAGGAGGGGCTCGGCTTTGTGCCATTCGGCGATATCGGCTTCTTGGCCGTGAAGGCGATCAGGAAGGATGATGCGTCGCCTGTGCGCGCCAGCGCGGCGCGGGCTCTCGTTAAGGATTCGGATCCTCGCGTTGGCAAGGCCCTGGTCCAGGCCACTTCTGACAAGAACTGGATCGTGCGGGCGTCGGCGCTACTCGCCATCGCCAAGCGAGAAGATCCCGATCTTCTAACTGCGATCATCCCTGCTATGTCCGACAAGAATCAGGTCGTGCGCTTCACCGCCGCGGCCGCTGTGATCAGACTGACCACGGTTGCGGCGCGCGACAAGGATATGAAGAACGCAAGCCACCTGCTGGGGTCGAAATCGACCGATCGAAATCGACCGATTCAGGCTGCGTCAATGCGCTAGGTGTTAGGAAAACTGTAATGATCACGAACTAAAATAACCACGAACTAATTGGAGGAAAAAACCATGAGTAAGAAAGAAGTCTCTGCAACGCAAGCTGGAACAGTATCTTTAGGTAACGAAATCTCCGTGAACCGCCTCGGTTATGGCGCAATGCGTCTGACGGGGCAGGGCATCTGGGGGCCACCAAAAGACCGCAATGCAGCGTTGGCAGTTCTGTGGCGCGCCGTGGAACTTGGTGTGAATTTCATCGACACTGCCGACTCCTACGGGCCGCATGTCAGTGAAGAACTGATCGCAGAAGCACTGCATCCATATCCATCTGACCTGGTGATCGCAACCAAGGGCGGCTGGGAGCGCCCCGGACCCAATCAGTGGACGCACAATGCAACTCCTGATCATCTTCGGAAAGCAGTCGAGGGAAGTCTGAAGAGACTGCGCCTCGAACGAATTGACGTCTATCAGCTGCACGCTCCTGACAATGTCGTTTCTTTTGACGTTTCGGTTGAGACTTTAGCCGAACTGAAGCGTGAGGGGAAGATTCGCACGGTCGCCCTCTCCAACGTCACACAGGAACACATTGAGCGGGCTCGCCGGATCGTCCCGATCGCCTCGGTCCAGAACCGGTACAGTTTCGCCGACCGCGAATGGGACTATGTCGTGGATTATTGCGCGCGAAATTGGATCGTGTTCATTCCTTGGTTCCCACTCGGTGCGGGTCGCATCGCCGGGGAAGCTCTGAACCGGGTCGCTCAGGCGCATCATGCTAGCCCGACACAGGTGGCCCTTGCCTGGCTCCTGCGCAGGTCGTCGCTGATGCTGCCGATACCCGGAACCTCCTCGATTGAACACTTACAGCAGAACGTGGCAGCGGCCTCTCTCCGCCTGAACGACGAAGAGTACGAAGAGTTGGCCGGTGTTCCGGAACTAGTCGCAACTCGTTAACGCGAGGGCCTTAACTTGAGGTGTGTATGAAAGTCGTTGCTTTCATCGTGAGTGCATTTTGGCTTGTGATGCCGCTCTGGGCGCAACCGCAGGTTGTGGTCGATCCTCCGGAAGTACGTGGTCCATTTACGCTCGTGGCCACGTACGACCCGGCCGTTGGGCACAACGCGTTTGCCTACAACGGCATCTCGGTACCGCCGGTGATTCGCGTCATGCCGGGTGGCGTTATCAAACTGCACTATGTAAACAATCTGCCAATCCAGTCCGAGGAGATGTGCGCAACCAGCCGCTGTACCAATATGACCAATTTGCATTTTCACGGTCTGCACGTTTCGCCACAGAGTCCTCAGGATGATGTGCTCACGATGATGGCGATGCCGGGGGAAGCGTTGGACTACAAGGTCGAAGTACCACTTTACGCTGCACCTGGATTGTATTGGTATCACACGCACCCCCACGGAGAGAGCGCTCGTCAGGATCTTGACGGTATGTCGGGAGCAATCATCGTCGAGGGCATTGATCAGTATTATCCGCAGATCAGAAATATGCGTGAGCGTGTCTTGATCCTCCGGGATCAAGACATCGAGCACAGCGAAGCTGGCCTCCGCGACCAGATGCTGCGGAGAGTGGGAGTAACCTCATCCCCTTGCGGAACCGCAACTGAGCAGAAACGCGAGCGACTCTTCACTCTCAACGGCGCGATTCGACCTCGGATTCCGATCGATTCCGGGGAGCGTCAGTTCTGGCGCATCGTGAATGCGTCTCCAGATCTTTATGCCGATCTTCAACTCAGTGGCGGGCAGTTCGAAATTGTGGCCCTGGATGGCATGCCGCTTGCCTACCACGACCCTAAACGATCTACACGAAAAGTCGATCACGTTCTTCTGCCGCCTGCCGGGCGGTTGGAAGCCATCGTAGTTGGGCCGCCCTCAGGGGGCGAAGCTACTCTCAGTACACGCTGCGTCGATACTGGTCCCGATGGCGATGCGAATCCTGCCATGGTGATCGCGGATGTCGGAGCGCCCGGGGACCACTCCCCCATACGCACCGTGGTAGATTCCGGGGGTCCGCTGGCGCACGACAAGGTCGGGAAAACACTGGTTCACGAGCTTGAGGCTAGCAAACCAGATTTCACGGTCACTTTCACTGAGGATAAGAATGGTTTCTACATCAACGGGAAAAAGTTCTCCATGCAGGACGAGCCGCTGGTGCGCGTGCGCGTCGGTGGATTGCAACACTGGCGGATCGTGAACTCGACGCGAGAGGTCCATCCCTTCCACATCCATCAGGTTCATTTCCTGGCCTACGCTGAGAACGGGATAGGATCGGATTCGCCGGAATGGCTAGACACGGTCAATGTGCCGTACAGCGGCTCAGTGGATCTGATCATGGACTTCACCGACCCTCTAATCCGAGGAATGTCGCTATTCCACTGTCACGTGCTGAGTCATGAAGACAAGGGCATGATGGCCAAGATCCAGTTTGAGTAGGCCCTACCGGTGAGCACCTGTGCAAGTGTCAACTCCCAGGCAGAACTCCGCGAACATCGAATCATCGAACTCGAGGATGATAAGGCAGCTCCTCGCCAATAATGCACAACGATAGCAGCGGGTTTCCTTATCGGCGTCGGCGTGGGTACCGGGGTATTCACGCTCGGATTGGCACCTGAAATCGAGTTCAGGTTCAAGATCATCTTCTAGCAGGCGCGCCCCCGCGCTAGAATCAAGGCTTACTTCCGTTTCCAGAATTTTTCGAGCACCCGATTGGCCACGAACGCAGAAAAAGGATCGGCACAGCGAAACTCGGCAGGCTTGGGGCGGCCGCTTCGGGTTCCGATCTTTCGCAGTCTTCTGATCGCAGATCTCATCTCCGATATTGGCACCTTCATGCAGAGCGTTGGCGCCGCGTGGCTGATGGTTTCACTGCGCGCCGGCCCGGGTTACGTCGCGCTCATTCAAACTGCCGCTTCGCTGCCTTACTTTCTACTGGCACTGCCTGCGGGTTCGGCCGGCGATATATTCGATCGCCGCAGACTCATTTTGTATACCGAATCCTGGATGGTGGGGGTCGCAGTGATTCTGGCGGTGCTGACCATCAGCGGCGTGATGTCGCCCTGGTTGCTGCTGGCACTGACTTTTGCCCTCTCCGCCGGAGATGCGTTTGAAACTCCAACCTGGCGCGCCATCCTTCCGGAATTGGTCTCCAAGGACGACCTGGCTGAGGCTTCAGCTCTGAATGGGATCGAATTCAATCTCGCCAGAGCAGTGGGGCCCGCAATAGCGGGTATGGTGATCGCCGCAGCAGGTGTCGCGACGGCTTTCGTCGCGAACGTCGTGTCGTTTTTCGGGGTCATTCTGGTGGTCGCGAGATGGAAGAGACCGATTCAAAATCGGACAGCCCCGGCGGAGACTTTGTCTGGAGCCACGGTCGCGGCGATTCGCTATGTCCGCAACTCTCCCGCGATTCTGGCTGTGTTGGTTCGGACCGGCATCGTCATGTTCTTTTCCAGTTCCCTGTTCGCGCTACTGCCGTCGGTGGCCAGCAGCGTGAATGACAGTGCAATCGGGTATGGGGTGTTACTAGGGTGCTTTGGAGCTGGTGCGATTGGCGGTGCCTTAATCATGCAAACGCTGCGCGCCCGCTTCTCGACGGAGCTGATTGTCTCCGCGGGCGTTGTGATCGTCGGCATTGTGATCGTAACGATCACTCGTTTTCACAGTTTGAGTGCCTTGGCTCCTGTCATCGTGGTGGGCGGCGCGGCATGGGTTCTGTTCATCTCTCTCATCAATGCGTTGGTCCAAAACCTGGCGCCGGACTGGGTACGAGCAAGGGTCCTTGCAATTTTCACGCTCGTCTATATGGGAAGCTTTGCGCTGGGAAGTGCGTTTTGGGGCGGTGTGGCGCAGCGACGAAGCATCGGGCTCGCTCTCCTCTCCTCCGGATTCGGAACCGTTGGGAGTGTGATACTTGCGCTGGTGGCCAGACTTCCGGACTCTACGGCAGATCTCACTCCGTGGAATCATTGGCGTATGCCGGTTATCGTCAAAGAGGTTGGCGCCGAGCTTCTTGAGGGCCCGGTGCTGGTTACAGTCGAATACTCTGTCGTCTCCGGGCATGAGGCAGAGTTTATCGAGGCGATCCGCAAATATTCCCGGACAAGGCGTCGCGATGGCGCCTATCAGTGGGGAATCTATCGCGACACCGAAGTGGCCAATCGGTTTGTGGAGATATTCCTCGTGCATTCGTGGGCCGAACACCTTCGTCAACACGAGCGCCAGACAAAAGCGGATCGCGAAGGGGAGCAGCGCGTCAACACCTACGTGGCTGGCGAGCCGAAGGTTCGACATCTTCTCTACGCGGATACCACAAGATCATAGCGGCGAGCTCAGCTTGACGGTGTTTCAGCGATCACGCCACCCTCTCATCCCACCAGTGATTCCGCTCATCGGCAGACACAATACTCGTTCTTGTCGGTGATTCGGATGCACAGATTGACTGATGGCAGACTCTTTAGTTAGCCGGGATCTAGCGGAAATAGGTAGCCGGACGCGCTAGGCTCCTATTTTCAAGGGATTAGAAAATATGGCGGAGAGAGTGGGATTCGAACCCAGCGCCGCCTAACAAAATCAACAAATTAGGAGGCGCGAATGGCACATCAAACCTCCACAATTCAGCGAGAGCAAACAACTCCACAAGCTATTGGTCGCTTAATGGACGCTGATGTTTCTTGGGTCCATTCTTCTTCGTTGTATCGAAATCCGGCTCGACCTTGGCATCCCCGGCGGAACAGAACCTGCGTCACTGCCGTGAAAGGGCGCGGATCTATTGGATCACGTAGTAATTACAAGGCAGCGGTCGCACTGCAATGTCTCGTAAGGAACGGCTAAGAAGGTGAAGGAACAAGCTCAACTTGTACCGTTCTTGTACCGCGAGTTTTTACCAACGAGCATCTAGAAACTGGCCGTTTCAGGTTTGGGTGAGGCTTGGCAGATCTGATTTCCACACATAGCATTAGAAATGTGTAGATTTCTAACACTCCTAATTCTGTTGGAGTATTTGTCAGCCTAGGGGCGCTGACTGGTGATGAGGGCGCACGAAGAACGATCCTCGGCGACGACTAGCTGGTCGAGAACGCTAACAAAGAGTGTGTGATGCTGTGAACCCCGTTGTGGTCTCACCTTCGTTACTGTGGTTGCTATGGTCGAAATCTTGGCGCATTTCTAAACCCTTTTCTACTCGCTTCCGTCCGCTTCCGGCACGCCATGGAGCTTCCCGAGAAGACCCAGACTCCAGCCCACGGCGAACAAGAATGTGCTCGCCCAGCCTCCGTGAAAGGCGGGCTTTACAACAAGAACGTTTTCCCCACTGATCTGTACATTGTGTTGCTCATTCCAAGTTGTTGGTTGAGAGAAAATAGAATTTCCGCGACCAAGAACCTCAACTTCCTAAGCGAGTATGATACTGGTTCATGCGATGGGTCAGCGCGATGGCGCTCTTGTGTGCAGTTTCAGCCAACGTTTGTTCTGGTCAGATTGATCAACGGAAGCCGACCCGGCCTGATATTTTTCTGATTACGATCGATACGCTTCGGTCAGACCACGTCCATTGCTATGGTTACGACCGGATTCAGACACCTGCCCTCGATCGTCTCGCGAAGGATGGCGTGCAGTTCATGCAGGCTTTCACGCCGAGTCCGATTACCAACAGCTCACACGCAAGCATCCTCACCGGATTGATGCCCAGCTCTCACGGAGTCTCCGACTTCGGCGTCCCGCTTTCGGCGGACCATTCAACTTTGGCGGAGTTGCTGAAGAGCAGAGGCTACAGCACCGCGGCCTTCATTGGCTCGATCATTCTTGATAGCAGAACCTTTGCACCGGGACTGAATAGAGGGTTCGATCTTTACGACAACTTTACGAAGTCAAGGAAAAGCAAGTCACGATGGAATAGTCTAGAACGTCGGGCTGCGACAGTTGCGTCACACGCTGAGGCATGGCTGGATGGCCATCCTAAGCAGCCTCGCTTTATTTGGATCCATTTTTACGACCCGCATGACCCATACGAGCCTCCAACTCCTTTTTCTCAGAACTACAAAGACCGGCCGTATGATGGCGAGATCGCTTATGCCGACTCTGTACTCGGCACCTTTCTTGAATACCTCTCAAAGCACGACTCGTATCAGAAATCCATTGTGATTGCCGTTGGAGATCACGGAGAGGGCCTAGGTGAGCATTCCGAGGAGACGCACGGCATCTTCCTTTACGATTCGACGACACACGTACCGTTGATCGTTAAGCTTCCTGATCACCGCAACGCTCGCACGGTCGTGGACGCGCAGGTAAGCACGTTGGATATCCTCCCGACGATGCTCGACTTGCTACATGTGCCTCGGCCGGAGCGAATCGACGGACAGTCCCTCTTGCCTTATCTCGATGGCGACAAGAAGAGCCACTTGGTTCTAGGCGAAACCAATTATCCCCAGCAATTTGGTTGGGCTCCGCTCCGTTCGGTCCGTACGGAAGGATTCAAATTCATCGAGGCCCCCAGACCAGAACTCTACAGTCTACTCGCCGATCCCGGCGAAATTCAAAACATATACGCTCCTTGGGATTCAACGGTCCAGAAATCTCGCTCGATCTTGTCGGATTGGTCGAGGCGGTCGCCTCCAATGAATCAGGCGAAGGTATCGGTTCCCGAAAGCACGATGGATGAACTCAAAGCTTTGGGGTATTTCGGTCGCAACGATGCTGTCAGCTCGACCAGCGTTCCGGAGCCGTTTATGCTGCCGGATCCTAAGGACCACATTCAGGAGCAGAACCTGCTTCACAAGGCAATGATTGCGGAGGAAGACGGTCGCTCCGGCGAAGCTCGCATTGCTTTGGAGAATCTGTTGCGATTGAATCCCGATTCATCGGCAGCACTCGGCCAGTTGGGAGAGCTGGAGTTGAATACTGGAGAGGATGCAAAAGCGGCCTCCCACCTGAACAAGGCGCGAGCGATGCAGCCAAACGATGCAAAGCTCGCATTAGAGGCTGGCCGGGCTTTGGAAAGGCTGGGTAATCTGGCCGGAGCATCCGAAGCCGTGGAAGCCAGCGTGAAGCTCTCGCCTGCACAATTCTCAGCGCGACTGCTTCTTGGGCAATTGTATTTGAAGTTGAAAGACGCGAAAGCTGCAGAAGATCAGTTGCAGGCAGCTGCATTACTTCAACCGCAAGACCTTCAGGTGCAACTCGAATTGGCGAAGTCTCAGATCGCCCTGGGGAAATTCTCAGAGGCGCTTCGCAACCTGCTTCTTCTCTCCAGGTCCGAGCCGAATACTTCGGAGGTTTTCGAACTCTTGTCGAGTGCTTATGCCGGGTTGAGTCGCGCAGAGGAAGCCGAGCAGGCTCGACGCCACGCAGACTCCTTACGCAACAATCACCGTTAGATTTAGGTTGGCAGCCGAAGGAATCGAAATTCCCATCAGCAGCTATGGCTTAGCAACTGCACTTTGTGATTCTTCAAAAATCTCGTTCAACACATGGCCTCGCATCTGCGGAGTCGCCGTCACGCCATAAATGTGAAGGATCGTTGGGGCAAGGTCATATACGGATGCCACGAACCCCATCAAGCGCACCCCGCGCCTGATCCCCGGGCCCATAGCAAAGAAAGACCCGGGAACATCGTCGCCATCGGCGAAATCGTGCTTGGCAATGACCGGCGTTGTCTTCTCGTGATCCATGTGGGCGTGAGGATCGGTGTCCTCGAATTCGCGGAGCGGCTTGATGCCGTGGTCCGACACGATGAAAACATAGGTGTTCTCGTCCGCATGTTTCAGAATTGTCCCAAGCACCTTGTCGAAGGCGATGTACTGGTTGGGGAATGCATCCGTGCGGACGTCATTGACCTTCGGGTTGTAGCCCACGTTATAAGGGGCGATGGGATAAAGCCAGTGGCCGGTGCGGTCTTCGCAGGACTGGACGAACCAGGTGAAGTCAGTGGGATGTTTGGTCAGAAGATAATCAAACAGTTGTGTCTGCTGATCGCGGATCAGTTGCACTTTTTTCAGCCAGCCGTCGATGACATCCGCTTCGTGACCCTTCAGTTCCGCGGCCAACGGCATACGCTCGCAGTCGATGTAGAAATCGGCGACATTCTTGATCAGTTCCGCCTTCATTGACGCAGGATAGACCGGATCTCCTCCTTCGACCTCGGAGAGTTTTGGAGCGCACAGGATACCGTCCTCGCAGTTCTTCCCGCGAGTCAGCATACCGCTGATCATGTAGCCGTTGACCGGCAACACCGGAAACGTCGCGGGAACATTTGCCATCCCGACAGTGACGCCGCGCTTGGAAAGCACGGACCAGAAGGGCTCCTGCTTCAACATATTCGTGTTGGCAGTAATCCCGCCGACCACAAACCCGGTAACACCATGCTCGGCCGGTTGCGTGCTCGTGAACATCGTCGAATAGACCCGCGGGCAGTTGGGAGCATCGACGGTGCGTAGCTTGCCGTGTACACCGTTCTTGATCACACCGGCAAGATTCGGGAGTTCGCCCTTCAGAATCAGCGGCCGAATTACATCCAGTTCCATACCATTCACGCCGATCACGATCACGCGGGGCTTGGGTTTGCCACTGCTCTGGGCGTGCCCAAGAGAAGACGCGGTCAGAAACGGAAAAAGGAATAGAATTACTTGGATCCTGCGCAACACCATAAGAGACCTCGTCGCCACAAGGGATGAAAACAATGGCCGCCCCATTCGGTGGCGGCCACAGAGAGATCTTCAAGACTACCACTGGGATCAGAACTCAATTCTCAGCGCGAACTGACCAACCCGGTTGCCTCCAGCGTCGCCGATGCGAGAGGCGAGAACCTGTCCGAATGTGCCCTGACCGTTGGTACTCTCAGTCAGATTTTGGCGCGGATCATCGAAGTTTGGGTGATTGGGGAGATTGCTAAAGCTGCTCTCGAACTTGAACATGACTCGCTCAGTGAGCCGGAAATCCTTGGCGAGCCCAAGGGAGAGATTCACGGTTCCGGGGCCAACCAACGACCCCACGGCAGCGTTGCCAAAACGGCCAACGACGCCGCCGTTGGTGAGGAGTGAGCAATTAAGCGCGTTGTTGGACAAGCCAGTTCCTGGGGCAAAGCCGGGACAAGAGAATAGGTTCGGATTCCACCACTGCGTGCGATTGTGGGGAACGTTGTTGGGATTGCCCGCAAGGTCGGGCCGGTTAAAGCCGTTATTGGCGTTCCCGGAGGAATTGAATTGAATGAACGGCGTTGCGAAGGGGCCAGTTTCATCTAAGAAAATTGTGCTCAGCCGCCAGCCGCCGACGATCCCGTTCAGCACGCCGCTGGCGTTGCCCAGCAGGTAGCGCCCTTTCCCAATCGGAAGCTCGTCCACCATGGTCGTGATCCAGCGATGCTTGCGGGTGCCACCGAGATTGCCATAGTCCCCTCTCAAGTTGTATTGGTTCATCGCGTCGCCCGTAACTTCTCCGGAAAAGCTGGAACCGGGCCATGATTCAGTGTCCGCCAGATTACGCGCCCAAGTCCAAGTGGATTGGAAGGTGAGCCCGTGGGAATACTTGTGGATTAGCTCGGTCTGCATCGACTCATAGGTGCTGACAGCGCCGCCGCAACGGCACCTTACATGATTCCAGGCTGGAAACGGTGTGGGACCGGGGCTGCCATTCACAATAGGGGCTTGATTTAGATTCGGGCTCCAGGTGAGCTGATCCCCGCGGTTGGCAATGTATGACACACGCAGCGCGGTGTTGCCGTGGAGCACCCGTTCGACTGACAGGTTCCACTGAATGCTATAGGGGTCCTTCTTGGCCCGCTGATTCGCGGTGAAGAACGATTGCGAACCAAAGCCGGCGTTAGTGGGGTTGGGATTTAGCACGTTGGGGAACTGGAAGAATCCCGGCGCGCCAAATCCAGCGTTTGAAAAATTACCCTGGAAGCCGTCGTGGATACCCGCCACGGAGAAAAATACGGCTCCCAATGTCGTAACGTCGTAGATGCCGCCGCCGCCGCGAATCACTGTCTTATTGTCCGCAAATGGTCGATATGCAAAACCGATGCGAGGAGCCCAGTCTGTGTAAGTATCGCGCAATTGCTTCGGCCACCCCGCCTGTTTAGAGGTCAAGAAAGGAGTGCAGGGAGCCGGGCCGGGATTGGGGTTGACATTGTTGGGTGAGTTGCAGGCATTGACGGCCTCCGCCCACAGAGGTTGCGTTGCTGCCAGGGACCTGGGGTCCGAGGAGATGATCACGCGTCCCGTGACTGGAACCGTCGGGTCAAAGTTGGTGAGGTTAATGGGATCGTATAAAGGCGGCAACCTCGTAATCCTTAGGCCAACGTCCAACGTCAGTTTCTGAGTGGCTCTGAATGTGTCCGCCGCGTAACCGTAGTAGTGAGTTGTGGTGCCATCGATGTTCCTCGGTGGAGTGTGGGTGACGTAGGTGTAGTAGGGAACTCCAAGCAGGAAGTCGGCGAAGTTGTTCCCTGTGTACTGGCCATTAAAGAAAAAGTCTCCGTAATCGTCGGCGGCCGACGATCCAGAGTACCAGGCAGTGATCAGGTGGAGCTTGCGGAGATCGAAGCCAAACTTCATGGTGTGCTTCCCTTTGATCCAGGTCAGGTTCTCATTGATCTGGAAGTTCTGGGAACGCTCCGGATTGGGCCGGGTGTGAACAATGTTGGTGATGTTGCCATTCCTGGGTTCGAAGACAAAGTCGGGGAACCCGCCGGGAGGGAAAGGTCCCAGTTGCTGGGGATTCAACCCCAGTTGTTGCATGAAGGCTGGTCCATCGATCGGGAAGGTCCCGCCATTCTGTCTGCGGCTGATTCCTCCGCGCAACTCATTCACCAGGTTTGAAGTAATGGCATAGTTGTGCGCGAGCACGATCTGATTGTCATGTTCGAAATCTGCTTCCGCCGGAAGGCCCAGGCCAGAAGGGCTCACCTGCCTATTGTTCTTGTAGGTCCAGCGCCCGAAGATATTCTGCTTGGTATTGATGGTGTGGTCGATGCGAATATCAAACTGATCGGAAAGGATGGGATTGGGAACGTTGAGTGTGTGGTTGTTGGGCGCAAAATTGTCCACGCCTCCCTGGATTGGCAGCGGATAATACTGGAGAATCGCGGGGGCTCTCGAATCGAACTCACCCGTTGGGATAATGTTGCCCGGATAGGGCGTTCCGTCCAGGTGTTGCAGTTGGAGGTGGGGACGCGTTGGATCCAGTTCGCTGCAAATCTGGTTTACGTCATACTGATCGCAAAATTGGGAGAAATTACCATTCCGCATGGCTTGGTTTGGTACCGTCTCCAGGATGGCCGTTTGGCTCCGGAAGCGCATGCCTTCGTAGTCCCCGAAGAAAAAGGTGTGATTCTTAAAGATGGGTCCGGCGAGGGATCCTCCGAACGTGTTGGCACTCTTAGCAGCCTTACCCGGAGTTCCAACAACGAATCGCGTAGCATCCAGGGCCGCGTTCTGAAAATACTCAAATACCGATCCATGAAATGCGTTTGTGCCGGACTTGCTGGTCGTCGTAATGTCCGCCGGGCTGCCATATTCTGCTCCGCCGCCAGACCCCTGCACCTTCATTTCTGAAATGCTTTCGGCAGAGGGGAACATCTCTTTTTGAGGGCCGGAATTGCGGATATCGACTGTGCTAATACCATCTATCGAATATTCGGCTTCATTGGTCCCTGTTCCCTGGACCGAGATGTTGCCATTCTCGTCGCCCGTGACGCCGGGGAGAAAAGCCAGCAGGTTATATGGGCTTGTGCTTCGATTCCCGCGGTAGTTGGCCGGCAACCCCAATACCTCGGTGCTGGTGACGTTGGAGGAGATCGCCTGCGTCTCCGTGTTCACCAGCTCGGCGTTCGCTTCCACCGTGACTTTTTCTTCCGTGTTGCCAATCGTCAGCTTCATATCGGCGCGCACAGTCTGCCTCGCGTCGAGGCGGACGTCCGTCAAAATGGTGTCTTTGAAACCGGTGGCCGTCGCCGAAACCGTGTAAAGCCCGGCCTTCATGTTTTCCGCCTGATAATTTCCTTGGGCGTCGCTGCGTACCTGGCGCGAGATGTTTTCGCCCTGGTTGGTGACAGTGATCACGGCATTGGACACGACTGCACCGGACGAATCAGTCACTGTTCCGAGAATAGTTCCGAACACAGTTTGGGCGAAACTCGGCGTAGCGAGGCACACTGCGATCACGGCAACGCTAGCGGTAACGACGAGAAGCTTTAATTTCATGGATGTCCCCCGCGCGGAAAATCCGGCGCTCCCGACACCGTCGCAAATGAAACCGGTTACATACCCCCGCAAAATGGGCGAAGCATATGCCAGATACGATTGAACAGTCAAGACAATAAAATAGACAATAAAATGGGCGGACGCTCTGAGGCGGACGCTCTGAGGTAAACTGACTCCCCATGGGATTCCGCACAGCCCAAATACTAAAGTGGGCCATCCTTCTGCTGATCCCTAGCTGGGTGGCGGCGCAGTCGTCCGCCAAACACAGTGTTTCGGCCCATCCCAATGTGGTCCTCATTACCCTGGACACGACCCGCGCCGACCGCATGGGATTCCTTGGTTCAAACCGTGGCCTCACTCCAAATCTCGATGCGTTTGCGCGCGGAGCAATTATTTTCTCTCGCGCCTATGCTCAAGTTCCCTTGACCACACCTTCCCACGCCACGATCCTTACGGGAACTTATCCGCAGTTCAATCACGTTAACTACATGGGAGATCCGTTGGGCAAAGGGCTGCCGTCGTTGCCCGAGATTCTTCACGGGAATGGGTATAAGACAGCTGCTTTTGTAGGAGCACTGGTGCTCGACCCGACGAAATTAGCGCCTGGGTTTGAGCGCGGGTTCGATCATTATGATGCTGGATTTCACCGGCGGCGCCCCGGAGAAGACAATTACCACAGTCTGGAGCGCCGGGGAGAAGAGGTCCTGAGTCGTGCCGTCGCCTGGCTCAACAGACATCCCGCGGGGCCCTTCTTTCTTTGGGTTCATCTGTACGATCCCCATGATCCCTATGCGCCTCCGGAGCCTTACCGAACGCGATATGCAGCAGAACCCTACGACGGGGAGATTGCTTACACCGATTCCATCGTCGGGAAGCTGCTCAAAGATTTGCAGGCGAAAGGTCTTTTCGACAACAGCGTGATCGCCGTCATGGCCGATCATGGCGAGGCCTTCGGAGAACACGGAGAGCAACATCACGGAATCTTTCTTTACGACGAAACAATCCACGTCCCGCTGTTGTTCAAACGGCCTGGCCAGAAGACCGGAATGAAAGTGGAGAGTCGAGTCGGGTTGGTGGACGTCGCGCCGACCATCCTCCACACGCTGCATCTTCCCGTTCCAGGTGCCATGCAAGGGCAGGTTCTCTTGGCTTCCGCAACAGGGGCTGGGCGTTCCGAAGAAGGGAGCAGTTCAAACTCCGAGCGTGCGGTGTATTCGGAAAGTGGATATGGTCACCTTTCCTTCGGATGGAGCGTGCTCAAAGCCTGGCGTGCTGGGCACTACTTGTACGTCGACGCCCCGGAGCGTGAGCTCTATGATCAGGCAACGGATCCTCAGGCACAGCATAACCTCGCCTCCGATTCAAAGGCCGTGGCGGAAACTGCGGCGGCGCAAATGGCCGAGTTTCGTCGAAAGACCAACGCCGAAAGCACGGAAAAGACGCAGTTGACGGCAGAACAGACCGAGAGCTTGCACGCGCTGGGCTATATGGGATCGGATTCGGCAGCAAGTGGCGACCCCAAGGACGAAGGTGGACCAGACGCCAAGCAAAAGATCGGTGTCGCCAATCTGCTGTACGACGCAATGGTTGAAATGGAGAGCCAAAGATATCCGGAAGCAGTGCCGATCCTCGAGGAGGTCGTGAAACAGGAACCGCACGCTCTGACGGCCTCCTTGCTGCTAGGACGGGCTTACGTGTCTTTGAAGGAGTTTCAGAAGGCCATCGCGCCTCTTCAGCACGTTGTAGCGACGACGCCTGACAACTCTCTGGCGCGCTACGAGCTGGGATGCGCCCTTGTGAAGACCGGACGGTGGGACGAAGCCGCGCCGCAGTTTGAAGCTGCCGTGTCTCAGATGAACAGCTCGGCGATGATGCACTTTTACCTGGCGCTCGTGTATCAGCGGACGTCGCGCAATGATGAGGCTATGGCCGAGTTCAAGAATGCTCTGCGCTGGGACCCGAAGAACTTCGCTGCCAATCTCTTGTTGGGCCGCATCTACATAAAGCAACAGAAAGCGGCCGACGCCCTGCCCCTTTTGCAAAAGGCCGCGCGACTCCACCAGGACGCGATCGACCCGCACCGACTACTGGCTGAAGCGTATACCCAGCTAGGACAGGAAGAAAACGCGACCCGGGAATTGTCGGAAGCCGAACGCATCCAGGCCAATGGCGGAACGAGAATGGGGACTCAAGTCGACGACCAATCTGAAGTCAAGTGACGGAATCTCAGGGCTCGAAATTGTTCCAGGCGTTCCACGCTCTTGATTGCAGTGCACGCGCGTGTTCCGCCAAGGGTCGTGATAGGCTTTTCCCTTCAGGAAACACCCCGCGGCAAGGATGTCGCGGGAACTACCTTCCTGGGTTCTGTCTGAGATCTACAGATCTATGGCTCACACTATGCGTGAAGTCGCCAGGCGAGCCGGCGTATCACTGGCAACGGTTTCACGCGTGCTCAACAACAGCGAATATGTTTCCGAAGAAACCAGCCGTAGTGTGCTTGAAGTGGTTCGTGAACTCGACTACTACAAGAATGTGCATGCCAGGCGCCTGTCGACCGGACGCAGCGACCTATTTGGCCTTGTCATTTCCGAGATAGCAAATCCCTTCTTTCCCGAGATCATCCGGGGCTATCAGGCTATGGCGTGGAGCCGCGGATTTGACGTGCTCCTCTGTAACACCGAATACGACCGGGAACGAACCAAGCTGGTCATGCGAAAGCTGAGGGAGAGCGACGTTCGTGGAGTCGCGGTTGTTACTTCCGCAGTGGACCGGGACATGGCATCGGAACTCACGGACGCAGGTATACCTTTGGTTTTTTGCAACTCCGATCATGCCACCAGGTTGGTCGGGAACATCCGCATCGATTATGAGCATGGCGTCACGAAAGCGATTCAGCACATCGTCGAACTGGGCCATCGCCGCTCAGCGGTCATTGCCGGTCCGGCCGAAAACCGCACTGCAGTGACGATCAAGAATGCTCTAGTCTCCGGGCTTACAGCCCGTGGATTAAAGCCAGTTTGTGTCTTGGAGAGCAACTATAGGGTCGACGCCGGCGCTTCGGCTGTTCGGGAGGTCTTGTCGCGTCCCGAAAAACCTACCGTAGTGTTTTGCGGAAACGATCTGATCGCCATGGGTGCGATGAGTGCTCTGGAAGAGTCTGGAGTGCGTGTGCCGGAAGATGTTTCTGTACTCGGGATTGACAATATCTTCTTCGCCTTCCTGGCCCGGCCTCCCCTGACGACGATCAGCGTTCCTCGAGAACAACTCGGAGTGAAGGCCTTCGAAGCGCTGGACAGGATGCTGAGGGTCAAACGCCAGAAGGGGCCGAACTACACCTTGGAGACGGATCTCGTGGTACGCAACTCCACGGCGCCGGCGCGGCGATAAGACTACGTGCAGTTTTTTTTAGGGAAGACAGGGCGGGGCCGAAACTTGACAGAATATTTCGGACGGTGCTAAAAACGCACCCGCTGTAGCCGCTACCAGAGGGCGTTTCAGCCACGCCTGCAATTCCCGCAGTAGTGACATGCAGGGTGGTTATTGTGTTCGACCGCGACAACTTCAAGAAAGGTGTTCACACACGCGCATGAAAGCGTGCTGCCGCACTCTCTCCGTCACAGCGAATTTACTCCTCTGCTCGCTGGCGATGGCTTGGTTTACCGCAGCCGCGTGGGGAAGCACCGAATATTATCGCCACGTCGTGTTCGACAACAGCCTGACGTCCGACACTTACTTCTACAGCCGCGGCATGGCCAACGGGTCGAGTTTCCTGGAACTGAAAGACAATCGCCTGCCGGTCGAGACCAAGACGTTTCTGACGCCGCCCAATGCGCTCCGCTTGCGGTGGCAGTCACAGTCGGGAGGCGGTTGGGAAGGCGAGGTGCGGGTCGACAGCTTTCGCAATCGCTTCCCCGAATTCAAGGGACAATCTCTACTTCTGGTGTTTTGCCCAGGAAGCGATCGCGGCCGACGATCTTCCGATGATGGTGCTCTCCAGTACGTCCGAAGGTCTACAGGTCGCCGAATTCCCCAGCGCTTTTAGCGAGCCCTTGCCGCTGGGGAAACTCGCAGGAGACATCCCTGCTGGAAAATGGATCCTTCAGGAGGTAGCCGGAAGATAGCCCTGGCACATTCTAAAGATGTTGCTCAAGTCCACAAGATAGGATCTCAGTCTCCCGCACTCTGGTTTACACAGATGGAATGCCTGAAGATCAACCTCACCTCTTTACCACTCCAGCATTCTCATTTCCGAGGGGCCGGTTCTTCGATCAAGGGGAACGGGTCTTTGAGGTTGTTTTCCTTGTGCTCTGGCTTGCGTTCGTGGTCTTCCTGGCCTATTCCGCGGTACGTTTCCTCCGCGAAAACGCCACAAGGAAGGCGAAGAGCAGGAAGAAACGACGTGATCGCTCAGCATCTCCAGCGCGCGGGTTGCGATAGATGGCAGCGCTGTATGCCTGGCATAACGGGAGGGTCTACCCATTATATGAGTGACGTAGGCGCACGGAACCCAACGATTTCCGCTCCTCGTTATAAACAGAGAGTAGACGTTTCTCCCCTAGGCTGTTGAATTGGCGTCCCCGGCGGGATTTGAACCCGCGTTTGCGCCGTGAAAGGGCCGCAGTGTACGGTAAGTTGCTGAAGCTACGCGACACGGATGGCTTCCGAAAGCAGTTTCAGTAAGGTATAGGAACGTTCGTGGATCATGAATGGATCAAGATTTAGCCCGCTCTCTTTCGCATAAGACCCCTTGTAAATACGAAGTGAGCACATTTCGAAACTCTGCTGCAACGAGATCTCGTGATTTCGCCTCTGTCTCCCGCCAAAGTGTCCTCATGCCTTTTACGATCTGAACCGCAACGTTGGCGGCGAGTAAGGCCCGTTCTGGCGAAAGGAACGGGTTCTTGCTTCGAAATGCATCGGCAATGGTCGAGCGCAGAGCCTCCCTAGCGGACTTTGCACGATGTAAGGAAATGGGTGCAGCAACCAGGTTCAGCCAAGCTGGCCGATCCTGCACAAAATCTGTGATGCAGTCGATGAACGACTCAGCAAAGCGAACAGCCGACAGGTTGTTCGACTCCACCATGAGTGACTTAACCCTCGACTGCAAATCTTCAGAGTATTGCTGGCGCAGCGTGGCGGCGACGGATTCTTTGTCGGGGAAATAGTTGTACAGCGCTCCAATCGACGAATCACTACGATCGGCGATCGCTTGCATCGTGGTGGCTTCATATCCGACCGCCGCAAATAGTTCGGCGGCCGCCTGAAGAAAGCCTGCCAACCTGCGCGCCGAGCGATCCTGCTGAGGAGCCACGCGGATAGAGCTTGACAAATTCGAGGGCATCCTCATATTATATCAGCAGAAAGTCGAGGGTGCCCTCGACTTTCTAGAAGTTTGGAGGAACCATGTCTCAGCTTGTAATCGATTCTCGTAAAACCGCGCTGGTTGCTATCGATCTACAGAACGCTGTTCTGCAGATGAACGCGGCCCCGCATGCCGCTGCGGAAGTGGTGTCGAATAATCGGCGAATCTCCGATGTATTGCGGGCGAAGGGAGGGCTGGTCGTATGGGTGCGGGTGGACATCAATCAAGCTATTAGGCTCCCGGTTGACGTTCCGATGCCGTTTGAGGGCAAGCATCTGCCCAGTGAATTGATGGAGATTGCGCCCACGGCCGGGTTTCAAGATGGGGATCTTTTGATCACGAAATATCACTGGGGCGGGTTCGCTGGAACGCCGCTTGAGCAGCAACTGAGGGCTCGCGACATCGACACCATCATCCTCACTGGAATCTCGACCAACATGGGGGTCGAATCGACACTGCGACAAGGGGCGGGCTTGGCCTTTGCTTTCATTGTCGCCGAAGACGCCTGCTCCGGCCGGAATGCCGATGAGCATTGGTTTGCGTTCCAAAGCATTTTCCCGCGTCTTGCAAGGGTGCGGTCGGTCGATGAGGTTTTAAAAGCGCTTGCCTGAAGATGCTGACCATTTCGCCCGGCTCAACCCAGGAGTATGGAAGGCAGTCTCAGTCGCGGGGCTGGGTTCGTTCCTTTCGCAACTGGATGCCACCGTTGTCAACGTTTCGCTTGGGAGCCTTGCCGCAGAGCTGCATAGCAGCCTGCAAGCGATTCAATGGGTTACCAGCGGATACTTGCTTGCGCTCGCTCTGATGCTTCCGCTCAACGGCTGGCTAGTCGAGCGCCTTGGAACCAAGAGGCTCTACCTCATTTGCTTTTCCTCGTTCACACTGTCCTCCGTTCTGTGCGCCTTGAGCTGGTCTGCGGATTCCCTGATTGGCTTTCGCATTCTGCAGGGCATCAGTGGAGGACTAATGGCGCCGTTGACGCAGCTCATGATAGCGCGCGCCGCGGGAAAACACATGGTGCGGGTGATGGGCTACGTAGCAGTACCTGTGCTGCTAGGACCCATCGTGGGCCCAGTTGTCGCGGGTGCGATTCTGCAGCATGCGTCCTGGCGTCGGCTTTTCCTTATCAACCTGCCGATCGGTGTGCTGGCGATTGTACTCGCCTCCTTTTTTCTTCCTGCGGATGACAACGGAACACGATCTCAAAGAAGTTTTGATCTGGTGGGTTTTCTGACTCTATCGCCGGGTCTGGTGCTCTTTCTGTACGGCTCGGACCATATGAACAAGCGCGGAGGCTTGGTCCTACTCCTGCTATCGGTGGTTCTGCTTGCGACTTTCTTCCGCAAGGCATTGAAAGATGGCCCGAGAGCGCTGATTGACCTTCAGATTTTCCGCGGCGAGGTCTTCTCTGCATCGGCTTTTACGCAGTTCACGGTGAACGGTCTGTCATTCGCGGGGCAGATGCTGATTCCCATATATTTGATTCTCGACGTAGGCATGTCGCCGAGTGCTGCGGGTTGGCTAATGGCCCCAATGGGGCTAGGAATGGTGTTTACCTATCCCTGGGTTGCAAGGCTTACTCAGCGCTTTGGCATTAGGGGAACATCTCTTAGAGGTGCGCTGATCGCGTTTCTGGGCACACTACCCTTTCTCTATTTGAGTGCCAAACACTTCAGTCTGGGCATTCTGGCAGTTACCCTTTTTGTTAGGGGCATGGGGATGAGTGCCGTCGGGATTCCATCCATTTCTGCCGCATATGCGTCAGTACGGAAGGAGGAATTGCCGATGGCGACAACGTCGCTGAACATCGTGCAGCG